>JAABUP010002220.1_pt1 | contig 38400 bp, 44 predicted proteins | sample 5559201 | NCBI WGS metagenome assembly JAABUP01 (sample SAMN10711887, study PRJNA513373) | rock metagenome | isolation source: Antarctica rocks | place: Antarctica | reverse complement strand
AGTCTTGCTGCGTGATATGTTGCCGTGTTGCCCAAATCATGTAACGTTTTGCAGCATCGCAAGTTTTACCGACAAGCGCGAAGTGTCCGGATGCGGATGAGTCCTGGAGAAAACAGCTGTAGGTAAAAAGGTGTGGGCTAGCAAGTCCGTCGTCAAGCACTGGAGCTTCACGTATCCTTGCATCACGCCTTCGCACGTGCAGACTTGTGGAGAAGTACCCCGTGCTGCCAAGTGCCTGAAGTTTACGTCAATTTTGTGATGGCACGTGAACCTACATCCATTCGACAACGCGAATTGAGTGGCGCTGCAAAAAATCGGCAATCGCGTTCTGGCAGGCATGCACCCTCGATTGCGTCGAAGGATTGGTGAGTGGTACTGAAACTCAAAGGCATCCGCCGCAGCAACACTTTCACCGGACGATGCAGCTTCATTTAGAGAACTGCAACAGCCTGACAAACCCTAACATATCGACCAGCTTACTGGGTTGACGCACTGTTTCGTTCGAGTTCACGATTCACGGATCTGCATGCATCTCTCAAATGCTGCCCAACTGCTGGTCCAGCTGTCCAGTACTGCTGGTCCAGCTGTCCAGTACTGCTGGCCCAACTGTCCGCATTCGAGTCTTGCCCTCTGGAAGCAGCTGCTCCTGATGGCCAACCACAGCCAAAACCAAAGTTGCTGAAGCCAGAGCCAAAGGCACCTGACGTCTTTGCAATACCTGCACAGCAATACAGCATTGTTGTGACTGTACCTATACCATGAGTAGTAAACAGGACACAACTATGGCATGTAATCTCAATCGCATTCGTCTGCAGTGACTAAGGTCACCTCAGGTTTTCAACAAAAGCCAGGATGTAAGAAATACTGTGGTATGAACTGCTCTCACATTGAAGTAGATCACGGCACTGGCCCACAATGAGGTGTTGTGCACAGGACACCATCAGCCAATTCAACGCAGCTCACCAGGACAAGACAACATTGCTTGAATTGGCCATCCTATGCATACAGAAGTGACGCATACAGACCATGGCGCTGCATAAGCCATACCAAGCGTCTGTGCCTTGTGTGTAGGGAAGTTCAGCACACCTGAGGAGGCAGTGACACCAGCATCAAGCGCCATGCCTGTGGACTGCACAGACTGGTCACTCAGCCCTCTCTTTGCTGGTGTGCAGTTGGTGCCTGCAGTACATGACTCTGCTCGACCGCCCATGGGAGAGGGAGCCCTCTTGCTGGTTGGGCTCACACCCATGCTGTCATTTGGCTCACCACCACAAAGCTTGCATGGTTTAGAAGTGCATTATTGTTTCCAGAGACGCTGTTGTGCACCCCTTGATTCTTGGCTACCCCATGAGGGGGTACCGCGGACACGCTTGCAATGGCAGAGCTCACACACCTGCATTCAGTGGTCACGGAAGCAACGCACTGACCACTCCAAAACCTGTACAAACATGAGTTTGTGACTCATCAGATATGTGGTGCAGTTGTTGGTTGTCACTGTCACTGAATAAGACTCTGCCTAAAGTAACCAACAATGTACAGCTGTGTATATGTGTGGGCCTAGGCGTAAACTAGGCATATATACATGACTCAAGCGTTGCCTCAGGACGTCCTCTGGCATCAGTCGTCAGTTTCCTTTTTGCATCATGCATGGTGTGCAGCCAGTCTGCCAGCTCTCTCGCTGCAGATTTCCCAACCTTCAAAGTGGCAGCTTTGACAGCTTTCTGCTGGATGCTTGCTGCTTGCTGCTGCTGTCAAGCCTTAGCTGTTCAGGTCTGAGCAGAGCTGCTGGCTATGGTGGGAGGGTTTTAGGACGCTAATACTGGTTGCTGATAGACTGGATTAGTGCTTGTTGACACTGGCTGGGTCCAGCCTGAGGGGTGCCTGCAGCACCATGTCAATGCTGAGTGCCAGCAGTTTGGTGGTCTGGGTAGGGACTGAGGCAACAAGCCTGCTTTGGATCTTTCTGTGGCCTGCATTTTGTCAGTCCCTATATAGTCCCCATACACTATACTATATACTATATACATTATACTATATAGTCCCTATATATCATATATGAGGCACAGCTGCCTATGTTTCCTCACACAGTCAACTGGAGTTGCGCTGTAAGCTGGTGGTAGGGCCAAATGGTGACAGCTTTATGTCGCGTTTGGTTGAATGCCATTGTTCATGGCCAGAATCCGGGATAAGCATAGCTGGCTGACTTGACATGAGCAGTGCCGTCATGCAGACCAGAAAACGCCAATAGCACCAAGTCACCATAAACGGGGCATTTCCCAATTGTCAAAAAACACCTGTTCATGAATGATGTGACTAGATATTGCCAAGTGCTCACACTTTCAACACCAGTAACAAGATGGACAGGCTGCAGAACATTCATGCCTGCCACTGGCAAACTTTGCTGTGGTGAACTCAGCGGTGTATTAGCATACATCATACATGGTATACGATAAATTTATCATACAAAGTATGCACTCTGCCCTGATGGCGGTGTCGATGACAATGCTCAGGGCCTGCTCAGGCCCATCGCACCATCAATATCACATTCCCATCTCCACGTGGTAGATAAATAGGCATGTGTATGTCAAAAATGCATGCATAGATTTGTTCCAGCTTCTTGGAAGCCCATATGGGCAGCGTGTGCACAAAATTACAGGATGATCGGGCCAACAGTGGTATTATCGATATCTGTGCACAGGTTAGTCCTGATGTCAACGTGAGTGCAACTGTCCTTGCAAGCATATGCTTCCAAGTACTGCTGGCGCGCCACTAGTGTTACATGTAGATGTGGCAGATGTGTCTCTGCTTGCTGCTTCATTGGCTTTGACTCTGTACACCAACGCATGATGTGTCACGGCATTAATGAAATTGTTTTCATGAGTGGTGGCGAGATCTTTCAAACCCTTAAAAAGCACGATATTTATGCTGACTAGCATTACATCAGACCTCGTGAGTCTTGCGTACCACTGAAAGATACAGGTTGCATACACTAGTGCTGACACATTGTACAATAAAACAAAGCTTGCTCAATGAGTTAGTGACTCGTCTAATCATACTTCACTTGGCAATGTTGGTACACGACTTTGAAGAGGCACTGAAAGATACAGATTGCATACACCGACACAATGTACAATAGAACAAAGCTTGCTCAATGAGGTAATGAGTCGTCTAATCATTCATCACTTGATAAGTGGGCAAGGTTGGTACCCGATTCTGAAGAGGCATGTCTGTTGACTTTCACACATCATTTACACCTGAACAAAGCTATCTGGATCTCATGTGCTAGTAGCAGGAGAACGGGCTGGAGAGATATTGTCTGTCTGGTTGGTTGTGTGATCCTCTACATCCAAAGCAGACCAGCCTTGTGACACAGAGCTGGTCGAGGATCCAGATGAGGTAAGACTGCTTGCAAGATGCATGTGGCCCTGCACAGTCAAGCTGTTGAAGAGGTGTGCTGTATCATCTGAGACAAATTGCAGATTGCTGCTAAGCATGGTGTTCAAATTAGCAACAATAGGGCACACAGACTGTAATACACGCTGCTTCTCCAAAACCAGGCTCTTCTGTCTCTCACGATCCTCAAAGATGGCCTGGTTGATGGTCTCTGGCACCACCAATGGACGACGTATGAAATATTTCCATACATTTCTGACCATGAACGCCTTTATTTTTGGCCCAAGAAGCAAGTTTATTCCTGTGGCAATGGAGTCATTGGGATTTGAATTGCTAACTGGATGTATGCCTGAAATCACACTCAGAAACATGCACTCCAACTCTGACTTGACCTTGGTTGTCATCTCCTGGAACCTGGCTGGAATGAGATCTGTTGTCAAGAGTGTTCGTAGCGCTGCTGAGTGCTCATGAGGTAGCTGCTGGAAATATGTTTCAGAGTCGAGAGCAGCCTCAAATGCAGCAACAAGCGGTTCTAGATATGCACCGCTCGTAAAAACAGTGGCCATTGCTTTGCGGAATTTATCTTCAGCATTCACGAGATCATCTGCCCAGCGTAGCCTTGTGAACTCTGAGGATGTAGGGCAGAAGCCAGGGCAGTCCCAGGCTACTTGATCGTTTAGGATGCTATCCAGGTCATCATAAGCTGTGAAGACTGCTTCAGCGTCAACCTACAACAAGGCAGTTGCGGCCACACCTCAGTGCATGCAAGCATCTGCAGATTCAGCCAAAATGAGAACACAAAGTGCAACAACTTTTCACAATGTGCACATCTCACTAAGAGAGGAGGACCAATTTGCTGAACAGCCGAAGGCAAGTTTATGACCAAACTCAGCAAGACCATGATTTGCCAGCATGACTGTTTGTTTCTGCAGCTTGTCAGGCACCAGGGGTGTATATCCAGTCATGTTCCATTTGTAATAGTGCACTTGACACCCCTGGCCAAGAATCGTACAACCCAGTCAACACAAGTCAGCAGGTCTGCTAAAATCTTACTTGACGACTTAGGCGGTCCATGGTATCCTGCATTGTGTCATTGAGGTCAGCCAGAGGGGCCTCCACTGTGCTTAGATCTGCCTGTAGCTGCTGGCCTTTGGCCGCTAACAATACCTGCAGCTCTGCCTTAAGCTCTTGCAAATATTGAGCCGCTGCCATTGCTCAAAGGACGCCTCGTTCGCTCAGCACCTTGAGTCCGGGACGTCTGAGACGTTGACAAATAGTGAGTGCAGTGCGAATATAGGCCAACGAGTACAGTTCCGCCCTGCAATTTTTCTTCTTGCATGTAGCTTTGCGTATGCGTCGTGTGCGCAACAGTCATTGACGACACGCAAAGTGCTGAGCCGCTGTAACGATATGCCACAGCGAAATCGTTGACAGGAAGCGAGCGATACCTGTGTACAACGTCGATCAACCGAAAACTAAACTGTGAGTGCCGCGTTCAGGCGTGAAGTACGAAAGGACTGACAAACAGAATTCTGTTTTGCATCCTTAGCGGAGATGTGCAGGATGTGACGCGGAGCACCGCCAGTTGCAGTCGGTTTCAGGATCTTGACAGGGTTCTTCAAATTTCCTTGTTTCGGCAGCTTTTTCAGCAAGCTCGGCTTGGCCAAGGCAGGGGTTGTTGCCGAGAAGGGTGGACGGCAGGATCAGCGCGATCGAGCGGGACGTGGCACAACGTTCGTGTTTCCCAGTCTGCTGATATGGCCTTGTAATCTGCTTCTTCTCCTCCGTGTTCGCCACGGAGAAGAGCCAGTGCTCGGTATTGACTGTCAATTCCTATAGATTTTGCTGCGTCACGAAATCTCTGAATGACACTAGACTGTGCAGCTTAGATACAGAAAAAGGTGCAGCACCACAGCCTAACAAGCTCCAACAGCATCAACGAGCTTACAACCATCCTGATGAAGTGTTGTTTCAGGGTCACGGTCAATGGATCTAGTATCGCTCTAAAACGCTGCCCAACTGTTAGTATTCGAGTCTTGCTCAGTTGGCTTTGCAGCTTTCATGCCTCTGGAAGCAGTATCTCCTGATGATCCACCACTACCAAAACCGAAGTTGCCGAAGCCAGAGCCAAAAGCACCTGACGTCTTTGCAATACCTGCACATCATAGACAGCAATGCTGTCACTGTATCAATGCCACTAGGGTCAATGGCACATTGAGTCTCACAACACAAGCACATATGCACAGACATCTAGCAGTTCAGTCTAGACGTGCTATGCATAATGCAGGATGCAAGAACAGGCATGATTGCTGGTACACGCACAAGTACATCACAGCACTAGCTCATAACCAGGTGTGGCACATAGTCAACCGTGAGACACCTTGGCGCAGCTCACCAGTCTACTTTGCTTGGCAACCTTTAGCTCCCACAAGGGGTGGCCACACATACAGAGCACAAGCGCTGGCCACACATACAGAGCATGACGCTGCACATGCAACAATAAGCATCTGCATGTTTGACAACGAAGGAGGTCAGCACACCTGAGGAGGCAGTGTCACCAGCATCAGGCGCCATGCCTGTGGACTGCACAGACTGGTCACTCAGCCCACTCTTTGCCGGCGTGCCCTTGGTGCCTGCCGTGAATGACTCTGCTCGGCTGCCCATGGGAGAGGGAGCCCTTGTGCTGGCTGGACTCACATATCTGCTGTCATTAGGCAGGGCACTCACCACCACAAACCCTGCAAGATCAGAGAAAAGCGTGACTCAAAGAAGCTGTTGTGCACTCCTGAACTCTTGGTGCCACTGTATCAGTGTTTGCTGGGCTACTCCATGAGGGAGGACTTGCTTGCTTTGGCAGGGCTCATCAAACCTGCGATCATTGGTCTGTGACACAGTGCACCGACCGTCCCACAACCTGCATAAACATAACTTTGTGGCCTCGCAAGATGTGCTGTGCAGGTGTTGATTGCCAGTGTCGCGGAATGAAAATGCCAGTGTCACGGAATGAAACTGTGACTGCTGCTCATGGGAGAGGGGTCCCCAGTGCTGGCAGGGCTTGAGTACCAGTTATTTTTGGGCAGTGCATCCACCACCACAACTCCTGTGATCCTTGTAACAACACAAAAATCTAGTAGTCAGACAACTGCATTGTAAGAAGCTTGGAATTGAGGCCAAGGGCAAAGTGCTCAGGCTTGCAGCACTTGGTGCTCACAGTGAGACATTGGTGTTGTGACTCTGCAAACATGTGAAACAGTCTGCGCTCACCACCCCATACTGCTGAGCATCTCAAAGCCAAGACCTATATAGCTCCAACTTATGTGCTTGCCAGCACTCAACAAATGTTACCAGCGTTTCCAGCACAGCCTGAGAGACAGCCCATACCTTCATCTTGGAAGTCATCCCAGTCAGTTGCATTAGCAGCTGCAAACTCATCATACTCCAGTTGGTCTGGCCCCCTCTTGACCCCAGTGCCCAGCTGGGCCTCAGGGGGCACTGGCACACTGGCAGCCTTGGCATGCTGCACAAGGGAGCGGTACACCTCTGCTGTCTGCTTCAGCAGATTCTGCAGCTCTGTTATGCTTGTCCTGTCCTCACCACGCAGCTGCAGCAGCAAACCCCAGTCAGGGTATCGGCAAGGGGCAGGGGGTTGACATTCTAGGCACATGCAATATCTGGCTGGACTGCGCAAGGGCTACCAGGCAGCTGTGATATGCTGCACGGTTGAACAGATCATGCAAGATATATTGATGTTGTCCTTGTCCTGGTTTAAGGCCTTTTGTCAGCTTGTGTCAAGGCTACAGCCCAGCCTGTCTGCTGGCAGTCCCATACACTGCCATTGAAGATCACATATCAACTTACAAGATCATATGTTGATATAGATGCTCTGTCATTCCTGTCTTGTCCTGCTGAGCTGTTCGCATCATTTTGCATCTGAGAAATGCCACAAAGTCAGCTGTTATCACCTGGGCTGTGTTCATGCGGCCTGCAGGTGTGCATACCTTGTCTCTCAAGGTGCGCAGCTCCCTCTGGGCAGTTGCCACATCCGCCTTGGCAGCTTCAACGCTCAGCTGCACCGTCTCCAGCTCGCGCTGCAGGTCCTCGTGCTCCTCTCGCACTGCCCTTGCACTCATCTCTAGAGCTGCTTTCTTGCCCTCTGCAGTTGCAATCTCCTGCAATAGCACAGCCATGGGTTCAGACTTGGCAGATCCTGGCTGAATGCCAGATGCCTGCAATGGTGAGCGCAAAGATGACAAGCTAAACATATATGTATGCACACAGACAGTCAGGCTGTAGGCTGACAAGTTTGTGTAGATGGTGATTGCTACAGCCATGGTGCAGCTGCAGCATTGCTAGCGATCAAGAGTGCCCACCAGTATGTGCTAGAATGATTTGATAGGAGCAAAGACAATACATTGTGAAGGCAGTGCGCATCTAGTCTGTGGCAGTGACGTACACGAGATGACAATGAACAGAACAATAGCTGAGCATCTAACAACATAAACCTGGTTATTTATTTATGAATTTGTGCATTCTTGCTGGCAGACAGCAGCTGCACAGGAGGCATACGTTACACGAGTCCACAATGTTGATGCAACAGTGAGGTTGAAGCAGGAAGCATACTTGATGCAGCTGCATGGTCTGCGCCTCTTCGGCTCCTGCCTGGTCCCCAGACACACTCCCCAGCTCCGCTAGATCCTTCTGAAGGCCAGCCAGCTTGCTCTCTGCCTCCAGCTTACGAGTGCGTGCCTGCAACAATACTGAACACAATCCTTATCGTTTTCACCATGAGGTTGTTGCTTGGCTTACATCACAGCCTAGTTGCTTGGCTTACATCACACCCCAGCACGCACAGTGGGCTTGCTTTTTGAGCTTTGGCAAGGCAGGATGAACAAATGCCTGCTGCCAGGCAAACAGCAGTGATACATGATAAGTGTGGCACGTAGACAGAACTCCACGTCATGCTGGTCATGTAATATGCCGCGAGTCTACCTCAGAGTGTAAACAGGCTGGTTTTGTGCAGCAAAATGAGCTACAAGACAACATGCTGACCAACACTCATGCATGGGTGCTCATGACAGCACTGGGCTTGTGGTGTCAGGGTGCAGCTTACATCATGCCAGGTGACAACTGCATACTGCTGAATGGAAGCTTTGTATTGAAAGATGGCAGGAAAAGAGTGAGCTCACAGCTTGGATGGCATCAAGACGTGCTCGGCCTTGGGTGTACGTCTGCCTGGCACCAGCGTATGCACTGGCATACTGACCCTCCATAGCTGACGCCTCACTCTCAAGCTTCTCGCTCCTTTCGGCAGCCTGCGTGACATACGATGCTCAGAGCTCAGTTGCTTCGGCCTCAACTCAGCGTGTGCAAGCTGCCTCTCTATGCTCTCTTTTAGGCAGCCTGCACGTCTGGAAATCAGTTTTGCTTGCAGTGCTCCTCTGCTGATTCTTGCCAGCTTCATCTGTCTGTAACATGTAACATGATATTTTATAAGGCGAAGATTATAATTTCAGGCAGGCAATTGTATATTGGGAGGGTGAGCATGTCTGGGTTGCATCCAGGTTGCTGTCTTACTTATTGTTTCTTATTTGTATTAGTTTTGTGTCTTACCAGGTAATTACATTCCTGACAAGCTCCCTGTACGAGGTCAGTGTTTTGGCAGTCAATGCATCGACAAAATGTGCTGAGATGTGGCCTGACACAGTACTGGGCAGGGTTGCCTGTGCCGCATACCTGGAGCAAAGCTGCATTGGTCTTGCTCTTGAACAGGGTCAGATCTTGCAGGGCCTTCTGGTAAAAGGCCTCCTTGGCTCTGGAGGCCTCATTGTCCACTTGAGTCTGCAACATGACTACGAGGTCAGACATGTGACAGGTCAAGATGATATTTGTGAGCCCTACTGAGAAGAGATGGCAGGAGACACACCAGACTGTGGGGAGACTTAATCACAACTGGCCACGATCTCCATGCTAACCGCATTCAAGGTACTGAAATTGCTTGATTGCTCCTTCGCTCATTCAGCGTTAGTTTGTGGTCACAAGGTGACTCCAATCAAGCAGAAAGCTAAGTAACATGCATGTGTCTGATGTTAGTAGACGTTGGCGCATAGAACTAGACTTGGACACACGTAGTAGGTACCTGGTGCAAAGCAAGACTAGCACACTTGTAATTAGTGTAGTAAATAATTATGTCTGTGTTCACCTTATAAACTTGCTGATCCAGCTGCGCAACTGAGTCTCTCTCAGCCGTCAGCCTGGCCTGCTGGGCAGCAGGCAGGGAGGTCAGCATGCCTGCATCTAGGTCAGGCACCTTGCTCTCATAGGCAGCAGCCTTGCTGGGTTGGTGCTTGGCTGCTCCAGGCAGACCAGGGAAGGCCATGTCTTGAGAGAAGACGTCAAAGGGCTGATTGTTGTCCTGGGTGGGAGCTTGGGGCGCTGAGGGCCTGGGGGCCCCCTGAGGGGTGGGGGCTGCTGCCATGGGTGGGAAGACGCCTCTGGGGACCTTGGGTGGAGGTGGGATACCCTGCATGCCATGAAAAGTTCAAAAATGGTTTCATGACTAGGGCTCACAGGAGATTGGCATGGCAGTTGTGCTGCAGTAAGAAGTAAGGCCGATTGCACCATGTCATCACATCATCTGGAAAATTACTTTGCAATTGACTGCTCAAAAAAATGCTCAGGATGGGTAACACCAGAGTGTCAAACAGCTTGCATATGGTGACAAAAGGATATGCAAGCTACTTGACATTATGGTGTTACCCATTCTGAGCTATGCTTCTGAAGGTGGGAAGTCAATCCCAAAGTAGGGGCAAAGGCTGAGCTGGTACATAGGCACTTTCTGATGCAGTTGCTGGGTGTCAAGAAGAGCACTACCAAACATTGCTGGCAGAATTTGGGGGGTAACCTGTGCAGACTCATTTTGGCAGTAAATTTTTACGGCATCACAACCGAGTCTGTGCTTTACCAAACAGCTGGCTTGACAAACTAGCATTGCTTGATAGGTTTTGGAAGAGTAGCCTCCCTTAAGGGGTTGAAACCCGTCCACACGACTGGAGATCTGATGTGCAACGTTTTACTGCCACATGCTCAGTTGGAAACAAGCCCCATTTACTGTTTGACTGCCCTTCATACAGGCATATACATGTGCAGCACAGCAATGTTTCATCATGCTTCACCTGATTAGCATTCTTTCCGGCTACCAACCTATTCAACATGTTGTGCATTTACCTCACAACCTGTTTTGCACAGAGACAGTCTGTACTTGCAGGTTCATTGTTAGCTTGCCTTCCAGACTTTGCAGAGCTAGATCGAAGTAGAGCGTGTGCCATTGCTGTCCTGGGACCCCCCATCACATCATCACTACCGCAGATTCTTGGTGCTGTATTGTTGACCACCTTTGAACGTTTAGTGCTTGGTGTATGTTTAATTCCCACTCATTGTCTGTTGACTGCCCTGATGAGTCCCAAGACAGAACGTATTTACTGATTGACTGATTAACTGATTGATCATTGTGAGGGATGCCACACGCAAAGCTTGCAACAAGCAGTCCTGCTGCAGGAAAGGTAGTCAAGCTCACCCGCTTTGCATTGTCCATGAGGTACAGGCACTGCACAAACTGCTGCTGGGAGAGATAGCCTTGATCACCGGCGACAGCTGCCCACACATCCTTCAAAGTTCCTTTTGGCAGGCCCCACTGCATGAAGGCTCCAAAGCAATCACCTCCCTGCACACAAGGCGCAATGCTGACGTACCCTTGCAGTATGCTAGCCATGCCAACTATGTTTTGGCTGCTGCCAACATACAGAAAATGACAGCACACCAGCACCAGCTGCTGTGTTGCCTTTGTGTTGACTTGGCTATGTATTCATCATGGGTGCCAACAAGCGCAACCAATCGCATTATCGTTCGATCCAAACAAGCAGCAAACTGAGGACAAACACGTCCACACTTCTTGCTGCAGCTGAAAGGTCAAGCAGACTGTCCAGTCACAAAGCAGCTTGCCTGGACATAGCCATCCCGGTCATTATCCATCTGCTGGAACATACTCTGGTAGCGCACAGCATCAGCAGGCTGCATGGCTGGGAAGCTGCTTTCTGGCTGCTGAGCTTGTATGTTACCCTGCATCATGGCAATGCACATTGCATCTCTCGCCAGCATGACATGGTTATGTGCGCAGCGCAAGCAGCATGCATACTATGGAAGTTCAGAACATGCAGAGGGAATGTTACAGGTTAGCAACAGAGTATTCAGCATGCAAAAGAATGCAAGTTGGGTGGCAGGTGCTAATTGCAAGCAAGTTTTCAACCTGCGCAACAGGTATTAGCAAACATACCGCAGGATTATGTGTCCATGAAGAGTTGATGGAGGCAGTGACTTTGGTTTCCAACCCAGCCATTTGTGGGGGAGGCACCTGCGGGCCTGCCCCAGTCAGAAGTGACCATGCTTGAGCTTCTTGAAGTGTGCCACCACTCCTCTGCAGGGAGGCATCATTGAAAAACACTGCTCCATATTGCTATACCGGATGATCGACTGCTCCACAGTCTGCAGACACCTTTACCTGCGCTAGGGAGATCAAACGAAGTGTGCTGTAAAACTGTGGCTTGTTTAACGCTGGGCTATCTCCGGCGACCATGTTCCACACCTATGAACATTCATGCCTGATTTCAAAGGCAACATCAACAGCGCTAGTGTGCTGCATAGTCTTGTTGAAGCTAAGTCACTGGCAACTTGCAGAGCTGTGCTGCCAGTCGTACCTGGAACAATGTAGCCTGAGGAAGCTTAGATCGCTGGAAGAACTCCACGGCTTCCGCACCACTGACAGCTCCATCTTTATCCTTGTCAGCCACTCGGAACCAGTTGTCGAATAAGTCGATGTCTGCCATCAAGCCAGCGGCTGAATTGTATCGTGTTATGCGGATGCAAATATGCTGGTGTTGGTATCAGCTGTTCCAGTGCAGCAAATGATTCTGCACCCGCACTCTGGCGATGGCGCTGTTCAATGCGACAAGTTGCTCGATCTGTGATGCTGAGCTAATTGTGACGGTGGTAATGTTATTTTTCAACGTACAGCACCGTCACAAGCGCTCAGCTTCATATAGATGTTGTAGGTACCCAACGCACTTTCTAGGCTTTCTGCCCGCCAAGCCGAGGCAAGAGCAACGCAGAGGCTTCTGAGATTCACCCTACCTTCCGCCAGATTGGTGAACACCAAGGAAGAAGGTGCTTTTCTGCAGTCGGATACACGTCGCAAGCTTGAGGTGCGCCTGCACTTCAGCGCAAACTGATACGCACTTCATCTTATTTCCGTGCAGTGGCAGGCTATTGTGACAAATCAAGTGCGGGTGTCGTCCGCGCAGCTGTGCTTGTCACGGGGTGCATGCCGTAGAGGTTCAAAAGTCAAACCCAAATACGAATCAACAGAAATAGTTTTGATCCTGTGCATGCCGCGCAGGCCACTCTACGCCAACATGAAAGCGACAGCTGCGTGTGCACTGGTCCTTCTGGCCATATGCCTGTTTCAGGGTAAACGACTGTATTCTGCTTTAACACTGTCAGTGGTTTACCCTCTTGAGTGTCTTGCAACGCTGCCACATAGTTCTGAGGCGTCAGTCAATCCTTTGCATGCAGCTTGAACTCTGGCTCTGCAGGGTCAGTGGAAGCTCGGCCTGCCAAGTTTGAGCATTCTCTTCAGGGAGCGTCCAGGAGGTTGTTAAGTAAGCACAAATGCTTTTCTTTCCTGTTGCTGCAGCCTGCGCATGCTACACATAGTGCAAGCACACTTTGCTGCTCATAATCACATTTTTACAGGCATCTGCTTGCGTTCAATTGTAGCACCCCTTGGTATTCAACAAATATTGCTGCAAGCAGTAACCTGTGGCCATTCATTGCAGAGGCTATTGATGTCCCGTGGGGCCTGCCAGCAAGCTTCAACCAGAGCAGGTACAGAGATGTAGCTGCCGTGGTAGGTGACACTGTCACCATCCACTGGAATCACACTGCTGGTGGCCAGTTCTCCTTGTGGAAAATCCCCTCAGGTGCAAGTCGTGAAATGCTGAAGTTCACTCATGCCCTAACTGACAATTCCAGATGCAGCTTGCTTCTGACTGCAGTCCATGCTGTGATCACAGTGTTGCAGCCTTGCTGTGACAGTCAAACCTGAGATGACCAGGATGTTTTGCCAAAACAGGATCTCATACAGGGAGCTACTCAGGACTGTACATACCTGACCCTGGAGGAAGACATGTATCTATGAAATCAATGATTGAATGGATGTATGTATGTGCCTCGCAGACACCTGCCCCACCAATTTCAGCACCACTGCAAGTGGCTTTGCTCAGCTGGTCTCCCTCCACACTGCTGCTACAGTCACTCTGAAGATGACTGAACCAGGTGTTGTGGTGTTTACTTCATCTGGGGCTGGCCAGTGTAACGCAGGGGTGCTAGTCAACATTGTTGTGTCTCAAGGTACGTTGACAGCACATGACCTTGCCAGAATTGGTGCATCAATACGGCCTGTATGAGATGCAAGCAACATGGGGCCTAAGTAGCACTATCATTATGGGGCCTTGTGCAGCAAGCTTGACCATGTCCATGAACATCCTACATGTTCCTCAGCAGAAACTGCAACGCATTGTCGGGTTTTGCATGTGCTCCTGTTACGCTCTGGAAATGCGGTTGGGATGCTGATCTACAGAAGTGATGCCACTGCAGTCAGATCAAGCCGTGGATCAACTTGTCAAGCTTTTACTGGTGTGTGTCTGTGTTGTGTGCAGGAACCATTATACCTGTCGATATACAAGAAGCCCTCAATGTCACAGCCCCGATGCCTGCTCCAACTGCTGCTGCAAAAGCATCGGGGTAGCATGTGTCCAACAGGCAACTGACTCTTGAGGATTGCTGCTGCGTACTGAAGTCAGGCTTTGTGTGCTTTGTGTAGCTGCATTCACCTTTGTTTGACCTGGCGGAATTGGTTCTCTGCATGGCTGATGCAAATTTGCTTGGTCTGCATGTTGCTGTTTTTGCTGACCATTCTGCTCATCTCCTCCACCACCACCTAATTGGTTCGCTTCCCCATGAAAATACCATTTGTACAATGTTACCTATCACACTGTGGGTTTGCACAGCATCAAATTTACATATATGTGTTGGCAAATGGGCTCTTATGCATAACAACTTCACCAAACCATCATAGGACTGACTGCACTACGAGGCACTTACTTGTTGAACGTGGTACTGTGCAGTCTTGTCAAGACCTGTTGCATCCCACAGTAATTGCAACTTCAACATTCAACAAGTAAGCACCATCGCATTCTTGTGTCCTGCAGTGCATCACAACTGGCAATGTTGTGATTCTTGCAAGGTCTTACATGGTTGAAGCACCTGTCAGTATGTTCCAGCTTACAAATCAAGCTTCATATGCACAAAGGCTACAATAGCACAACGTGATTTGTTTAGAAGAGCCCTACACATGGCTTTCCCCACTAGCGGCAAAATCTGGCGTCACTCCTATGATACAGCTGCAGCAAACAATCGCAGATGAAAAGACCTTTGGCATCAAAAAGTAGGCTGGACAAAACCTCCTAATACATTGTCCATAGAGCATCCTCAACACCAGTTGCTGTCAGTAATGTAATACAAATTTTGATTGACCCTGCTCATCAGACAAAGCAGGCAAAGACTCCTGCAATTGACACATTTATCATCTGAAGCTTAACACACCCTGGGCCAGAAACACCACAGCCAAAATTCTAGAAGCACAGTCCCAAATTTTGAAAACCACATATCTTCATCTTCACATTCATCATCACATCGTCCATTTCCATCTTACTGCAATACTGAAACTGGGCCGGCAAAATTGTGGAAGCCTCACAATTATCTGATCAGCTTGGAATGCATACATTGGGAGCTTGCAATGCCTTACTGAGCAAAATTGGCCAGGGGGGCAAAAGGTGACCGGGTTGGGCTTTTTGGCTCAACAGAGACAAGATCATTGCAGCTTTTTGACTTGTTGAAACTGGGTGTTCTTTTCTTGAGCAGCAGCCTTCGTGCCACAGCCTTGTCAGCTCTTTCGTCGATCACGCCACCTTCCATGCCATTGCCTCCCGCCACATTAGCATCTGACTGTGGAGCCTCCTGGGAAGGCGCAAAGCCTACAATGACATTAGGCTTCACTTGTGATGCTGCTGCTGCGGCTGACACTCTTGCTGACTTGGCAGCAACATGTCCGGGAGCATCACCCTGTGCTACAGCACCAGAAAGGTTTGAGGCAGCATCCAGCTGCTCATGCTGTGCCTGGGATTGGCCAGGCTCAAAGGACATAGCAAGTGGATTCAGCATCGTCGCTGATTTCACAGCCACTTGACTGGGCTTGGAGGCACTGCTGAGCCCAGAGAAGGCAGCAGACATCTGAGTGCCAAGATCTGCCAGCTGTTGCTGAGATGGGTACTCAGGAAAATCAGGCATTGGCGAGCCTGAGCTCAGGGTACCCTCAGGCATGGCACCCAGCTCAGGGAAGGAGCTGATTCTGGCCATTCTGGTAATATTTGCCTGGGAGCTGCACCTTGACAGGACGCTGTCCACAGTCCAGCCTGCCTTGCTGAGATCTGCCAGAGACTGAGGACGTGACAGGCCCTCTTCCATATGCTCTACTACTGTTGGCAGGCGGCTGATGCCTTGGCTGAAGGCCAAAGACAGTCTAGACTGGAGGTCATCAGTGCCTTCAGCAGTGTCTTGCGAACCCCAGGCTGCATCAGCATGGCCTGGCAGAAGCGCAGGGTCGATGGCAGATGCTGTGGCGGGGCTTGAAAGGGCTCTGGCCATTGGGATGTCAGTAAGGGAGACTGTTGACATGGCGTCGCCTTGCGAGGCATCATCAGCTGCGTTGGCTGCTTGCCGCAATGGAGAGGTGTCTTTGTCGGAGGCTGAGCTGCGCCACCAGTCCTTTCGATCTGCTTGTGAGCCAGACGGGCTTGAAGCCTGTCACAGGACAGACAGCCAATCTGAATTTCGTTTTGGCAAGTTCATGGTAGCCAGCAACAATGATGGCAGCCACTCGACAATGTCGCGCAGAAACAGCAGTCTCAAGCAGATGCAACACATAGACAGTCACAAGATTGAACTGTCATTGCTGGTGTCGATTTGTAGCCGCAGAGGCATGCCGGCTGCATACATCTCAAACACTGTTGCTGCGGCAGCAAAGACTGATACAGTTGCATGGCAAGAAATGGAAAAGCCAGCATGTTAGTTACGCGGGTATTTCTGTACCTGTCACCTGAGTGGCTGATGCTACCAAGTCTATGCAGAAACCTTGAGTTCAAGCCATGTACAGAGTTGTGAGCAATGAGAGTGCAGAACATCAGTGAACAAAGATTCTCACCAACATGGGGGACACAGACTGTGGCACAGACTGCATTCTGCGAATCTGACTGTTCTCCCGCTGCTTCTTGCCTCCACGCTTCCCACGCCTGGTCTTATTGGGTTTGGATGTCATATTGCTGGCATCGCTGGTCACGCTGCCATCCATGACAGTGTCTGTGTACATGCTGCTGACCAGGGAATCATCGTTGCTGCTGTCCTTGCTGCCAATAGCGATGGGTGCTGAGGCTGTCATGGATGAGGATCTGTACATGAAGTCTGTTGACTGGCTTGACATGTCAGCTCCTGAGCTGCTGCTGTAGCGCTTCATGTCAGACGTTGCTGGCTTTGGCGTCATTGAGATGCCTTGCATGGCTTTCTGTGCAGCTGAGGCAGCTGCGTTTGTGGTGCTCTCTGGCACTGGCGTGATAAAGCGTTGAGGCTCAGCATACCAGCCATACTTGAAGTAGCCTGGCTGAATGTCAAGCTTGCTGTGGGAGCCAGCAGGCTCACAGTCTCCACTGCCAATGCATAAGCAGGCATCTGGTCCTCGTGCTTGCCAGAGGCTGACACCTCCAGCTGACGCTCTTGTGGCGAGCACACGCACCTATAATTTGCAAGTTTGTCTGAAAGCATTGGTGAAGCACAATTGCTAAAAAGCGCCGTGTGCACTCTCTGTGGCTTACCTTCTGGCTGTCAAAGCAGAGAAAAGCGAAGTCACCCTTCAGTTTCGGTAGGAACGAAGTGCCGAGCGTCTGGTACAGCTCGCAAACGACCTCAGCGGCCTGCACACACACCACGGTTTCCACATATTGTTCTGCAGTACGGAAGCCTGAGAGCCGTGTAAGACCGCACAGAAGCGGCACAGCTCGAGCTACACTGCTCACGGTAAGTGGCGCGGCTTCTTTTATCTGGTTCAGCGTAGGTGTCGCATCTTGCTGGAGGCGTCGGACACAGTACTTGCGGACCAGATACGGGTAATTTTCAAGTCTCCTGCAAAATCACGTCATGAAGCTTGGCAGACTGTCCAGATATGGCTGTGATCCAAGGTTGCACCCTGTTCCGCTCACCCCTTGAATACAGCGAAGCACGCCTCTTGAGTAGTCACAGAAAGGTCAGGAGACGGTGAAAAGACGAGCCCGGCGCCTGGACAATGAATGTGACTGGCGTCTTGGCTTTGAAACGCGCCAACTGCAGACAGGCGTGAGGAGATCTCAGCTTTGGAGTTACTTTGCTCTGGTCAAAATGTATGGTCTTCGGGGGACAGATGCACAGAAAGCTGGCCCCCATTCTACGACGGAGGCCTGAGCTACATGGCGCGGACACCCGCAAAGCCGCTTGCCTGCCAACGAAGATAAAGCACAGAGAGATTGACGAGGACGACGCGGCGCGTATATGTACGGTACGGTCGCTCTGCGTGCAGCTCTGATACACGAGTTTGGTCAAACGTACCTGTAGGTTGCACGCATTGCATCGCCATATTGTGACCATGGTCGCTATCCAGGTGTACAAAATCAGCACAGCGAAAAATGACAAGCTTCCCAAGCACTCTGCGATTGCTCAAGAGCAAGAGATCAATCCAATTTGCTTTGCCTACGCTCGCGACATGCCGAAAAATGAGCAGAACTGCACCTGGTACGTTGTAGGAGCATTTGACGCTGCTCACAATCGAGGACTTGGTGGTTGAAAAGGATGGAACAATGTTGTATCTGCCGGTAATACCCTGCCCAGACCAACTTGTTCTCAGCTGCTTGCGTATTAATATGTACGCATGCATACGTCTGGATGTTATACAGGAGTCCTTGTCCAGGCCGACCCTTCAGTTTGAGGACCTGAAAGCAATGGAAGCCGAGCCAGGTGCAGTCAGGATCAAGGCGCTAGCAATCTTGCCACCGCCGACGCAAGTCAACCCCTTGTAGATAAGCATGCACGCAGATGTCACGGAGTCGAGGTCGACCTCCTCAGTCTCCAAACATTGCCAACCACAGGCGGCGTCAGGAAAGGATATGTGCGTGCTCATGACAAGTCAGCTGGTTTGTTTGCAGATGATTTGTCCTTGCTTTGCTGGCAGATGCTTCTCGAGCAGATCAACTGGGAGCTTGCAAGGACAGTGCTTCAGAGAGAGAGAGTGTACCTAACGCAGCGCTTGCAGCTACCTCCGCAGTTCAGCAGACCAGTAGATCAGAAGAGCTGTTGTATACAGCTGCATATGTATTGCTGCAAGAAATACTCTACGCCTCAGTAACCGTTCAGCTCAAAACTATTCATCATGGCATGATTGGTGTCTTGGGTCATACAGGTTTTGGAGATGTATACTTGCCCTCAAGAAATTTGAACACATGTGGTTCAGCATTTCTGTATTGCTTGTAAGCTTAGATGGTCCTCTTCGTGCTCTGAGCTATGCTCAAGATTAGTTGCATGCTACTTGATCCCTGACCTATCAGAATGAACATTGGGCGTAAGTGTGGTGTTGAGCAAGCTGCTCAGCTGCAGATTGCATGCTGCCGTTGCTTTGATTGTAAACACCCTAGCTGTTGCATGTACAATACACTGCGCCTGCATGGCTGTTGGCATAGCGGCTGTAGCTGCGGTCTTTGCCGAACATGAGCACATGAGTAGCGTGCATGGTGCAGCCATATGGATGCATAATAGCATGCCATAGATATCAACATCAATACTGGTAATATTGCAAAGTTTTGGGCGCAGTGGCGTCCACCAAGACCATGATTCCACACCCGTGAAGACACAGATCATCATGTGTCAATGTGAGCCTGGGCCTGATATTGCTCATGCAAGTGGCATGCTGGCTTCGTCGCAATTATTACAGCTACGAAGGCCACACATGTCACGCATCCTAAGCTCATGAAGCCTGATCATGTATAGCAGCTGGCAGTTTGTAACAGCCTGTACAGAAATGCTGCTACAGGTTGATTGTGTGACCTGGCTTATTAACCAATGGACAGAGCAACTGCAGAAGTAACATCATTCAGCATTGCAAGAAGGTACAGTCAATGCATGTAGCTGTATTAAAGTTGTGATGGAACTCCTCTTCAAGCATGGAACTTCTTCGATTTTTTCAAGGCAAACTTCAAGAAGTCATTTGTTCCTGTCCACATTCATTCCTGACACAACATTCTGTCCAGTCAACGGCCATGTGCTGTCTATCCAATTGGCTTTGTGAAACACAGCTGACAACTGCCTGAATCACATGTGCTACTGATTATACACTTTGCAATGAAGACATTCTACACATGCTCCATATGTGGATCGGAATCCAGTACACCCGTGGACATATCAGAGATCTCAACAATCTCATCCCCTTCAAAATGCACAGCTAGATTGGATGCATTGAAGCCCCCCTGTCGTGAGAAGCTGCCAGCATCTGAGATCCAGCTGGACTCTGAGCCCTCAGGATACAGCTCTCCATGCGCAGAGTGACCTCCTCCACTCTCTAAGGATGCTGTACGTCTCTGCACAGGCAACATAACACTTGAACCACGACGCAGGCAGCAGAATGTGAATGATTTCCACATGAGACATTTGGGAATTGTGTTCAAATTGTTATACTTAGAACAGGTTTGCAAGACTATTGCAGACATATGTAGTCGACACTAACATGCATGCGGTGTGCATCATATTCATTGTGATCCAGTCTGCAGCAAATTTACACAGATGTTATGCTGGTGTATAGTGTGGCAAAGCGCAGCTCACGGCCCTGACTCGCAACAGAAGAGCAGTGCGGGCACACAAAGCACATGTAATGTCACAGGTCTTGTTGCACATGGCCAAAATGTTGCAACAGCCTCTTGTACTGCATCTCAAAACATCATCCAAGTCACAAGTCAGAGCCTGACATTTGCAAGGTGCAGGTTGTTTCTGCACAAGCTGAGTGTCACTTACATGAGAATAGCGCCTCAATGCTGTTGATCCTGCAAACCTGTCACCATACATGGCCTGCTGCTGTTCCTGGGCCCCCAGATTGGTGCTGGTCAGCCTGGTAGGGTCCAGATAGGCTGCCTGATTAAGGGCTGACAGCCTACTGCCAGCTGGCACTGATTGAGTAGCTGCAAGGGGCAGCTGGGCTCTGGCAGGTCGCTGGTGAATGCCCTGCCCTAGGCGGCTGGTGGGGGCAGGGCCTCCCGGAAGGCCTTGCAGATCTGGGGGTAAGCTGATTGTATGCTGAGGCCCTGCACGTGATCTACTAGTCAGTACAGCTCCTGTGGTTCTATATGAAGAGAAGTACCTAAAACATCAGAAAATGCAGCAAACATAAGACATGGTTGCTTGTGTCAACAATTGCATTCAGAACTGGTTTGGAAGAAACCCAAATGGCTGAGCATGCAGCCAAGCAGTACCAAGTGCAGACATGTGTATTGCATGAATGAAAGCATTGCATACACACCATTAACATAGCGTTGAATGATGTGTATGTGTGACTTATGGTAGACCCTGAATGCACCTTCATGCCCAGTCCGATCTCTGCGTAACATATGGTCAAGTCATGTGAGGCAACCACACCAGCCAAGGAAACTGCTCCACATCCATAACCTAAGCGTTGCTGAAAGCAAAGCAAGGCATGAACGTTGAATCCTGATCTGTCATGATCTGTCATCACAAACACTCAAGCCCACACCACAAAACCAAGATGCTAAGCAGTATGACGCAGTACTTATTCACTGACCTATGCTCTCACTAGAGGGTAAGCTAGGAGTGGGTGCTTGCATCTGCATCTGCAGGGCTCGGCTTGACAACGTCCTGGAGCCCTCTAGGGAACCAAAGCGGTTACTGGCATCTCTGAACTGGTTGTGCCGGCCTGACACAAACAGCTGAGCCACCTCACGGGCGTACACCGTGTTGGGGGTGGCCACATCTGAGCCTGAGTCATCTGCTGAGTCGCTGGCTGCAACCTGCAAGCCAGATACCAGATTCCAAACTGGTTACATGGCTGTGATCTTCAGTATGAGCTGCCTAGAACTCGAAAGAACAAAAGAAGCAAAGTGTATGCCTTTGGGTTGTCAGGATAGGAGCCTTGTGACGCAGCGGCCCAGAAGACACATGGGAACTAAGCTTTGTAACTTTGCATGCAACGCCTTCTGCTTGCGTAAGGGCGCGCCAGTTCCTGGTTCAGGCAAGTTTCACGTCAAGCCCAGACAGAGACGAGGTGCATGGTGACTGCATCTGACAGTGGAAGGGAGACACAGCAACAAGTATGGACCCCATCATGTCAAGTGTGGCCTCTGACAATGAGGGAAGCCTAATCACATGAAGTGCATGATAGTGGGCACCCCATGTGCACAATGTGTGAATGCGCATTTGCAGGTCAAATGTGTTGTGTCGTTGGTGCGTGCTTTTGCAGGTGTCTTACAGGTGAGGTGACTTCCACCCTTAGCCGCTTCTGCAGTGCCTCTAGGCCGGCAGGCTCCTGTGAGGAGGGAATCTGGAGGGGCTGTGTCACACCACTCCAGTCCCCCCGTCTCCCCCCAGCCCCCTCACCCCCCCTGCTGTGGCCTTGTGGCCATTCCAAACTCCCCAGAGTCACTGACTTGTGATGCCGAGATGGGATTCTGGCCACCTGCTGTCAGTTGCATGTTCTTACGCTTACGTTCTTCAAATTGTGATGCGTGTGACAGCACTGCTCAGACATTGCTGATGCACAGATGCGCAGTAGCATGTAGAATTCTAGATTCACGCAATGTATATGTCTACAAATGCTCTAGTGCACTGCACATGTCATGTCAGAGGTAACAGCCACAACACAATGCAAACACAGGTAGCATGAGCTCTCAATCGCTGTTTTTGTCTTTGATTTTGCACCTGCTGCTGTTGCATGTAGTTGGCAAAGACAGGGGACATAGATGCTGAATCCAGGGAGTGATGAGGGGACAGGTCTGAGTGGGAGTGCTGCAGCGTGGGGGACCCCGAGTGCTCCCTGCTTCTACCCCCAGCATCCTGGAACTCTGAACCTAAGGGATACACACATTTTGCTGAACACATGCAAAAGGATGAAAGGCAGAAGAACCAGCACACACAGCAAGCATGCACGTCAAGCAAGGGTCAACAGCAACTCATATTTGCGCAGTATGTACATGCATGTGCACGTGAACATGTTGATATGGCACTGTGTATACACAAGTCACATTCCAGGCTGCCGCCTGAGGAAGCTGCCTTTATGATTGCCAAAAGGCACAGACTTTTCTTTTCGTTTCACACAAGGGGTGGCTACCTGACGCGTTGTGGCTATCAGGCGAGTCTTCTCCCTCAGAGGCAGACCGGTGCTTGTTGAGTCTAGAGGCAGGTACCCTCACAGGTGGGGGCCCACTGCGTCCCAGCTCTGGGTACGCCTCTGCAGTGGGAAAACAGCCATGCGGGTGGATTGATCGGCAATCATGCTTCAGAAAGCGTCATTCAAATGAGGTAGGCATCACAAATACGCAGCGCCTGCTGAATGGGGAAGAGTGACAGCAACTGGTACTGGGAAACAATATAGAAGAAGCAAGAGAAGAAGATAGGAGGCTATTTCTTGGTGAGAGGGTATGCTTGTATCCCTGCCTCTCATCAGTAGTCGTTCCAAACCAACAGCAACAGCAAGACTACAGGCTTGCAGGAAGTTGGTGAGGAAGTGATGTACCAAAAGTGGACGATGGGTCTTGCAATGACCCCACCCCAGCCAGGGGGGTTGTTGGGCAGCTGTCCCTCCTGAACCCACTCCTAGATAGCAGCGACATGGTCCTCCTGCCAGGTTCAGCCCTGGGGCTGTCCTGCCCAGCCCTTACGCCCCGTACCCTGTTGATCACGGCCTGGGCCAGACCCCCCATGGAACCTAGGGGGGAGGGTACATAGGCCTGGGCAGGGGTCTCCCCTGGGACAAGCTGACTGTTGTGGCTTCTGACCATTTCCAGTTCACGTGGGGAGGGCAGGATGATTGTGGACCCTGCCCTGCCGGCGGCTGGGTCACTGGCCCCTGTGGGCCTCACATCTCCCCCACGTGAAGAAGAACGGGAGATCATGCCAAAGAGAGCTGCATGCAATAGAGGGTTGTGATTAAGATATTTGAGCAAGGTGAATGGAGGCAGTATCTTTTGGAGCGTAAAAGCAGTCTTGTGATGCCTTCTGATGCCAGCAAAGTATGGTATTGGTGCACACCTGAAATAGCCAATCCACAGCAAACCTTCCATGTGGGGTGTTTGCTGCTAGCCCTAGCGTTAGATAAGGTACCTCTGACTAATCTCGAGCCAATCGCTTGACCGCCTTTTTGGCTGCCGCACAGGCCAGAGCATGCGGGAGAGCATGGTCGTAGGAACAGGTCATGGTCTAAAGACTCACATGTGAGGCGTTTGCTGTTGGCCCTTGCAGCAATGATAAGGCTCCTAGCGGGACTGTCCTCTCCAGAAACAAAGCTGGCACCCATCTTGAGACGCTTCAGACTGGCATCACCCGGCACCCTCTCTGCATTGCTGGCCAGCTCAAAGGTGCGCCCTGATAGGGACGCTGGCAGTACCTGGAAGATAAGCTTGGGATCATCCAGCCCCTGCAGCCAACCACATGGGTCAAATTACTAAGTGCTTGCTACAGGAGGACAATTCAATGGTCAATCCGTACCAGCGGCAACAGCACATGGGTCAATTTGTTTCTAGGAGCATGCTCCAGAAGAATCAGTCCCAGGGTCAACCTGTACCTAATGTAAGCGCATGTGGATCAAGCTTCACCTGTGAGGGACACATGCGAAACACAGAAGCGAGCGTGGGGCATTCACCTCCCAATCTCGATTGGGCAATCATTCAGCGTCTCTAGGCATGCCACACAGATGATCTGGCATGGTGACAGGAGCTGCAGTATGTATGAAACTTCCATGTGAGAGGGACAGTTCTCAGCAGCTTGAGATATACTGACTAGTGAACGACTAATGAAATGACTGATGAATGACTGGTGGATGAATCATGGCTTGGGCCTTACTGACTGGTGAAAGAAGATCCTACGGGGGTAACAGCAGCGTCTGGACAACAGTCTTGGGGAGGTTTTGTGATGAGACAGAGTGCTGTGCATCTGTGCTTAGCAACACAAGGGTGCTGCATGCAACACCTCAAAGTCGTGAGTCCAAGAGCACACTATTACTCTGACCATCTGTCTTTGCTGCACCTTGTGACAGAAGCAGCAACACCATGATGTGCATAGGGCTTGCTGCACAGTTTTGCCCTTCAAGCACCTCCTATGCATGCAACTGCAGAACAGCAGTGCAAGGTAATGTACACTTGCCTTAATGGGATACTTGCCCAGCTGCACCACTTCCACAGCTTCATAGTCACTGTCCCCTTGCACCATGCTAGGCTGCTGTGGCAGCAGGGCAGTTAGCTCATCCTTATGTAACAGCTCAGGGCCAAACCCCTGGAAGCCCTCCAGCAGTACCTGCCCTGGAGCTGCCAGCGCCATCACCCTAGCTGCCAGGTTCGGCAAATTTCCAAAATAGTCAGCACGCCCTACACAGGTAATGAAGCATGCTGTCATTGCAGTTGTGCCCTAGAATTGCGGGATGGTTCCAGGCACAGAATGGCACTCACACATTTCATTCACACAGGATGTCACAGTTGGGGCACCTGTGTTCAAGGGCTTCTTGTACGAGGGGCGCCCCCAGGACATGCCCATGCGCACTCTGAGCCCCCGCCAGAGCAGGGCCCCAGTGTTGGGGTCTCGGGTGGGTTGGCAGTCGCACCACTGCAGCAATGTCTCTGGCCAGTTCATGCCCAGCAAAGCCTTCTGCACTGCAGCACTCCACCTCACTGCCTCCTCAAGCCGCCTGCACACATGGACAGACTCACAAAGAGAGCCAGGGACATCCAAGACCGGCTGCAAAAATAGTGTCTTGCGAATTGAATCACCCTGATAAGATTCTTGGGAAACTTCTAGCGTTTGCTAACATTGTTATGCTTGTTGTCACTCGCAGGATGCATCTGCAAGCATGACAGTGCTTGGACACACAAAGACATCACACACCAACACACAGACAGACAAACCTAGGTGTGCACACAGCAGGGCAGCTACGCGCACATTAGATGAGTGACGATGAGTCATACCTGAAGCTGAGGGTGAACTTGCCGCTCTCAGGCTCCTTGCACTCATAGCCGCTGTACTTTGGCAGCAGGCGCCGCACCAGCTTGGTGTACTTGCCCACACCAACATTGAAGGCTGTGATGACTCTGAGGATGGTGTCATCACTGACAGGGGAGCTGGCCTGCTCTGCATCCCTCACCTCCCTGGGCTTGGCTACCTGTACCCAGCAGGTGACATCACAACCTTTGCCGACAGGCTATCACAACAAGCAAAGTCACAAAGGGTTGTTGAGCCAGCCTGCTTGGCACCTCTCACTCTCCTTGGCTGTGCTACATGGGACACATCGGTACTTTTTATGTCTGGCTTGATGTGATGATGCGTACAGCATTGTGACAGAGCAACAGTTGACCCTAGAAGACTGTTTTAACAGGGAGGCTCTGCTACATGTATTCTGTGCCCTGGCTAATCTGCTTATACTGCATGACATGTAAGAATTCAACAGTTTCTGTGCATACATGTCGACAAAACTTATGTCCAGCACAGAAACCCACTTGCGACACATCTACAGCAGACATACGGCAGCAAAGGCAGCATCACATCGTGTCATCACTGCTACATGCAGATTACTTGTCGACACACGCATATGCTCATTCTGTCTTGCAACTCAAGTCTTAACAAGCACGAAGGCCAGAATTGTACCTTGACAAAGACGATGGCCATGTTTTCATTGGGTTCAGGGCTATCTCGGTACCCAGGCTCCAGCTGAAGAAGCGTGTTCAAGGGGTCAAAGTTGCGCTTGGCCAGCAGGCTGGGCATGACCTCCATCAGCAGCACTGCCTGCTCAAAGTCTGCATCTATGCTGTGGCTGCCTAAGCTGATGATCTGCAGTGCAGGTACAGCTATTCAGTAGAACACATCAGCAGCACTGCCTGCTCAAAGATTGCATCTATGCTGTGGCTGCTTAAGCTGATGATCTGCAGCGCAGGTTTAGGTATTCAGTATACTACAACAACAGCACTGCCTGCTCAAAGTCTGCATCTATGCTAGGGGTGCCTAAGCTAATGATCTGCAGTGCAGGGCATGTACAGCGGATCACATCATATCCTGCTTGTTGGTCGCAAAAGCCTGAGGTACAGCGCATGTATAGCTGTTCAGCAGACCATATCAGATCTGCTTGTTGATGGCAGATGTGTGATCTGCAGTGCAGGTACAGTTGTTCAGCAGACCACATCAGATTCTGCCTGTTGATAGCAGAGTTGTTCTTCAGTAGGGCAAGGTAGGATTGCTCTGTACCAACGCAGTGATAACCCAGGCCCAGGATCTACAATGCACGTACAGCTAATTGCCTAATCCCACCACAAGTCACTCGTTGCCTGTGCAGTCAAAGTTGTTTCAGCAGGCTAGAGTGCGTATGACTGCTCATTTGCAGGTCCAGAACCTTGTGATGACCGCCCAATGCTGATGATCTGTAGAGTTGTGCTTTGTTAGACCTGACAACTCTGGTCTCGGCTCTGCGATGATCCGTCTCAAATGGTGTCAGAACTGACAGTAATACACTTTTGTGACAGGCATCTCAGCAGGCAAAGCAGGCCACCTGGGATTGACCAGGAATCTGGTCCTGGATGGAGGCCCAGGCCGTCTCACTCAGAACAACCTGGCCGCCATGGATGACCTTGCTGAGGCGGCGAGCAAACTTTTCGCCTTCGCCTTGATATACCACAGCATCATCACGCTGACTCAGCATGGGCCCTGCTGCATGCACCTCCACCCTGCACCCCAGCATTGTGTTTCTAACATCACTGAAGAAAAGGAAAGACTACACCTTTCGGCGTCAATTCAATGAGAAGCCAAGTAATATACCGGGCTGCCCAGGGAACATCACTGAACACACTCCTTCATCACAAGGGTTTGGCACCATGCACTTTGTCTTTCCTCATTTGACAAACCACGGAGGGTCAAGGCGTACCCAGCATTACCAACACTGACTGTATTTCTGCCACCACAAGCGTCTGGCGTCATGTGTCTTTTTTCCTTGTCTTGTGCAGTGACATAAAAGGAGGTGGACAGGATGTGGAGTGATGATGCTCATAGAACAAGCTTAGCGTGGTATGTATATTGTAGTTCTGCAGATCCAAGACATACTGGGGAAAATGTCCTCAAAAAGTGAAGGGGAAAAAAAGAAATCCCGAATTCATAGTGCATCCCACGTGAACACCTCATCAGGAGGAGACAGCAGAAGTACTTGGCAGGATGCACAGTATGCTAACTCCTGACCCATTCCAACTGCTAAATTTGGCATCAGCAAGACAACCAGAAAGGCCAAGACTCACTCACACTCATCAGTCTTGTGCGCAAACTTGGAACAGTAAGACAACTTCAAAGAGCCAAGACTCTCAGTCATCAATCACATGCACATACTTGGCACAGCAAGACAACCCAAAGAACTCATAGTCCCCAGTTTCATGCACAGACTTCACACAGCAAGGCAACTCAAAGAGCCAAGACTCACTCACAGTCATCAGTCTATGGTGCTAATATGGCACAGTGAGACAACCCAAAGAGCTACAACTCACTCAGATTCATCAGACATGTGTACAAGCTTGGCACAGCAAGACAACCCAGAGAGCCAAGGATTGTGACTCATTAACAGTCTCATGCACAAAGTTGGCACAGGTAACCCCAAGGGGTCAAGAACGAGTCACAATCATCAGCTGCATGCTTAACATTGGCAGAGCAAGGCAACCCAGAGAGCTGAGACGCTCTCATAATCGTCAGTCTCATGTACAAGCTTGGCACAGCAAGGCAAACACAAGGGGCCAAGAACGAGTCACAACCATCAGCTGCATGCTTAACATTGGCAGAGCAAGGCAACTCAGAGAGCCAAGACTTACTCATAGTCATCAGTCTCATGTACAGCCATGGCGACCCTGGGGCCTCTGAACAGCAGGCGCCCATCAGGCGTGTGCTCTATGGATCCACACATGTCCAACGCCTCAGGGGGCCATCTGTGATACAGCACATTGGTCTGTGCCGCATGGCAGAACCTGACTGCATCCACCGTTTTGGCAAAGGTCAGCATGCACCGTCCCTGCAGCACAACACAGACACTCCATCACGCTCATTTCAGCTGTGATTTTTCAGTTTTGGCAGAAATAAACATCTTGTTGGGTAGAAGCTCGTTTCGCTTTGTACAAACATACAAAGATTTTGAGGAAGGAGCCAAAACCAGTCAGCCTTGCCCCAGTCACAAAGCCTGTTTGCACTATTGCGGGTGATTCGTGCTGCACTGCATTCCAAGTGGCATGTAACATGATGTCTTCAACGCTTCAGCGTCTAATCTCGGCAGATGGCTGTAAGCCCTGTTCCTGCACTACAGCAAAGGCTTTTTGCAAGCGCATGCACACAACTCCAAGTGAGAGTCTCGGTGCGTACACTGTTCCATGAGAAATTTCCCACCGTGGACTTCGGCAAATACTGTGTCTGAGTGTGAGGATCAAGGACTATGAGAAGCACTGTCTCTGACTATGAAAAACACTGTGAGTTCTGTTCTGTCCTGAGATAGGTGTCACGAGCCCTAGTGACCATACCTCATCAATGTTGACAGTAAAGATGTAGCCCTCAAACTGCTGAGCCACCATAGCAATGATCTGGTACAGGGCATTCGCAACAGCCCTGGGCAGGCGTGAGGAGCCCTTCGGCAGGAACAGGCGCACGGCCACAAAGGTCAACAGCTCCTGTACCGTCACAAACATGAGTTCAAAGATAAAGATGCAAAATGGCCAGAGAACAGATGAAAGACAATTATTCCGGTGTGAACCGCCTCTGGGACAGCAGTCGAGCACTGACAGTCACTTAAGGCAACAGGATCATTAGCAAGATTGTCATCATCATAATTATGTGCTTTCTAGTAGGGCTGCAGGGCCGCCTAAGTACGTGTAGACAATATGAGTTGTCTCCAGGCAATTCTGTGTTAGACATGAGCAACAGAAAGGTCGCAAATTGATAGCTCCTAAAACACCTTCTGATGAGGGCTATGCTGCTGAACTGGTGCGCTTTAAAAGATGACTTACATCTGCAACTTGAATCGCGCAACATCTAACACTGCATTAGTTGTGACCAGCAAAGCACGCTGTCCCAAATGCTGTCCTGATGCAGGTATGGCAGGCTTCGCAAGATCTGCAGCCTATGTTTGCTGGTATAGACCAGCTGGTTGGCCAGAACCTACGCAGGGTCCAGTCAGCCATGCAAAGGCATAGAATTGGTCCCCATCACTTCAGCGGCTCTACTGGCTACGGGCATGGTGACCTGGGACGTGAAGCTTATGATGAAGTACAGTCCTCTCTTAAAACAGTCATAGCAAAGCACACGTCTCAAAAGTCTGGCAAAAAAGGACACTGTCACTGTGTGACAATGTGTATTTGTGACTTTGCACCATGTATTAGTCCCCTGACAAGACAGCACCCACCTTGCCAAACATGCAATATAATGTCTGTGTGTATGAACATAACAACAGCACATGGCTTGGCGCTGTTTCACATGTCATATGCTCAAGCAGTAGACTCTTGCTGTGACGTGCAAACTCTCTGTGCACAACAAGCAACATGCATGCTGGATTTGACCGGCAGTAAACTCTCATTTGCGCTCCCAACTGCAAAACAGCACATTCACTTGACGCTTTCACACAGCAGTGGCAGCAGCACCATCGGGAAAGCAGCCAGTGGCAAAAAGCTGGTCACCATGAGCCTGCAGTTCACAAAAAACGAGGACAGCACCAACTTGAGGCTGCTTAGCCACATGCACAGTATTGTCACAGCCAGCTTCATGCACAGTAGCACAGTCACGGTTGGTCAACACATTGGCACAGCCACCTGGGTAGGGGGATTTGCATGCAAGCCACTATAGCAGGACTTGGGAACACATTCTATCCTTGTGGTACAGCAGGCCCAGCGTGCAGCTCAGATCAGGCAGGCAATGCAGGTGTGCCACACCGCACAGCAGGCTGCAGTGAGACGGTATGCACAGCAGCCATGGCCTATTCACCGACAGTGTTTGCAGCAATCCCAGCTGCGCACATGCTTTTTGGCCCTGTGTGTGCAGCAGAGGCAACACGTGCATGCCGTACATGCAGTGTGCTGTGGATCAGTACCCGCTGGTTCAACGCACCCAGCAGTGGCAACAGCATGTGTATGCACTCAGGCAGTCAGACATCACATGCCATTTGAGCAGCTGCACCACAGCAGACGGTCTTGGGGCTCAGCAGTTGGCCGGGTACCATGTGTGCGGCATTTGCACCCCGTGTTTAAAGTATGATGGAGCAGTCTTGCCCCAGGTCGTCACGTGCGGCCAGCCAATGTTGGCTGGCCAAAGCGTGTATTCTCTTTTCTCTTGTCTCGCATTTGCAAGGGTTCAGGCGTTGAGTTCAATATCAACAAATACTAAATTTGCAATATATCAATATTCAGCTTGAGGAAAAGAGGTGAAGTATGGGTTGAAATGCTGTACTGAGCCCACCCTCAGTAATCAACACCTTGTGGTCTGCCACTTGTATACAAAAGCGCCTTGTTCATGGCATGACTATGCTGTATCGTAACAACGAGGCCTGCTCTTACGCTAGCTGGCGCAAAGCAGAAACATACACCCTTGTGGAATGTGCAGGGAGAGGCTCTGCTGAGTTGCCATAGGGCAAGTATCCACCCCGCACTGTCAACTGATTGGTGGGGATATTACTTTCTGGCGTCACCGCAGGTGGTTCAGCCAGCTCCCAAATAGGGTCGTGTTCATGATGGATATGCCAGCATCTATCACCAGGAAGCTCTGTAACATAAACAGGAGATCCCATGGACACGACACGGACCTTCTCAAGCAAAGCTCCCGGGCCATTGCGCTGCAAGAGGCTAAGAGCAGCTTTCACAACAGCGTTGCCATGGCTGTGAGCAAACACAAAGAGGATTGAATCAAGGCCTGCTAGCTGTGGTAGGCTTATCAGAATGGCGTGAGCCAAATCAGCTGCAGGAAAACTGCCCACGCCATTTGCTGCTCCTGCTCTTTCCAGGCAAAGCACCTTGATCATAACACGAACCTGAACTACAAGTGTGTAAAGTGTAGAGGCCGTGTCAGGACAGAGTGCATAACATGCCGCCAGGTAAGCCAACAAAAGGGCTAGCACAGGTTTTCTCTCCCAAATTCCCCTGTAAGAACAAGATTGCTGTGAACCAGGATAGCTACAGCAGGCAGTAGTTGAAGATTACACAATGTTGCTGTGCTTACCTCAAGCCAGCCACAAAATATATCCACAATTCATTGCCCGTCTTGAAAGTAGGGTTATAAACAAGTCTGACATTGATTTGCTGTCCTGAGACATGCAGCAGCATTTGCTCAAGGCTTGTTGCTGTGTCTTGAGCATGCTGCTGTGTCTCATTGCAAATGCCGTTTGCGTACAGGGCATTGCAGGACCCTGCTTGTAGGACCTGCATTTGAAGCATGAGTGGTGTGTCAAACAAGGGGATGCAGACTCGCAGTATTGAATCCGATACATGCATGTGTGCAAATGCACCTGTCGCAGGCGCCTTCGCGTCTCGAGCTCAGGATCTGCTGTTCCAATACTGATGGAGGGCGGCAAAGCTGTCACGCATGCTAGGATTAAAGTTGCAGCAATTGTCATCCGGACAATGTGAGCAGCTCGCGCATTTGCAGGATTGCTAGTTGCACTCCCACTTCTTGTTGTAAAGGGTCTCTGTTGATTGCTGACAGAAGCTGTGGATGCACCTGCAAAAGCAAATCAATTAAGCTGCATTGCTTCAGACAGGTAGACTGCATAGTAAGAATCCTAGACAGTTCTGCAAGAAAGACAGATGTGTTGCTTGGAAATTGGCTCTTGACATAGGCTGGTGTCTGTTACCTGCTTGGGCAACTGCTTCTGATGTTGCTACTGCATGAGAGGCAGCACGCGTTGCACTGCCTTGTTGACAGCCTCAGCATATCTACATGCATTGCAGAGCTGCCTATGAGAATGTATGTTCCACATAGGCATGTGAAGACACGCATGTCACCACACATGCTGATTCAGAAAATGTATTGTGTTTTGCAATCAACAAGTATGAAGTGATTCGAAGCAGTGAGTGATTGCAAGAACAGGAACCACAATTAGGACCTCCAAATTTGCACACTCCAGCACATCATGCATCAGCAAGGCCATGCTTGGACTGCAGACATCTGCTGTCAAACAAACTTGCCATCTTGTGTAGTCAACAGCAGACGGCACATTTTTTGCACGACAAGCAAGCAGAGCAAGGGTGCAAGGTTCAGCTTGCATACAAGAATCTGTGGACTTGCCTGAGAAACAATGTGAGGGCTACGATATACAAAGACCAAAATTATGCAAGGCTCAGTGGAGCTTGCTGATTATTCACTGTCCACTTACCCTGGTCAGGTGTACTGCTGGAGGCTTTGGGTTTTCTGCGCTGCCTGAGGTCAGAACCAGCAAGTCCTCTGCGCGCCTGAACGCTTGAGGCAATGGTTGCATCTGAGCAGGCAAGGCACCATATCGGTATCAGTCAAGCGATCTCAAGCATGACTCTGGACAAGCTCTTGCCAAGACCGAGCAAGTGAGTCAAGTGGAGCTTACTCACCGTCTGTGTCTGAGTCACTTGACATAGCGGTGAATGGACCAAGCTGCCCTGGGACAACTGGTGCTTCTGACCTGCAGTGCGAACGCAAAAGCTCAAACACGATCGGTGAACCCAAAACCTATCGTGATCAGGAGAAAAGCAGCAGCGGCTGGAGCGACGACATTTCTGTATTACTTGACCTTCGAGATAGCAGCCCAGACAGTCGCACGCTATCTATTTAGAGGCACGTGCCATCTACGGTGCCTGTCCTGGCTTGTCGAAAATGTGCTAATCTAGCACCGACCAGCAGTGGGGACTGTGTTTTACCTTGCGATCGGTCGATCGACCACTGCTGCTGTGTGGGTGATGTCAGGCTGAGCGCAAAGCGCGATTGGGTACACCAGTGAATGAGATCTGACGCACAGCCCAAACAATGCAAAAGTCGGGCAAAAGGTAGCTAGGAAACCCTAGAGCTCCAACCAGGGCGTAGGTTTTCTGCGATTAGTACTGCAGCTTCTGCCCCAGACCCTCTGTAACTCTGACAAGATGCTCAGCCCTAAAATGGTCTGTAGATCTGGCGCACAGCTGTGATAAGAAGTAAGTGTGTATAGGGAGAGAGGAGGAAATAGTGGAGAAGAACAAGTATCGAGAACTCACCTGGGCAGCCCGGTATAATACTTGGCTTCTCATTAAATTGACGCCGAAAGGTGTAGTCTTTTCGTTTCTATCGAGAACTCTGAAGCCTCTGCATACGAAAAGATTTAGGGTTTAGGGTACAAGGTCACTACAAATAAAGGGGGGGGTTTACTAGGTGGATAGTCTAGTGCAAAAGCTAGCTACCATGGTAACTCCAAATGCCCATTATCCACCCATTACGAGGTGGATTCCTACTGCGTGTACCATGGTGAAAACAGTCAAACTAAGGTAGGTGACTTTAATTAGGGCTGTACTAAGCGCACTACCAAGTTGTGTTTGACAAGGTGGTGTATTGTCATGGCCATGAGGCAGTGCTACTCCTAGCTTGTCGTCTGAAGACCGTGCACATATAGAGGATGCGTGTCAGGGTGCACGTGTGTCAATTTGAAGTGTTGAGCAATCAGGCATGTAGATGCAACTACATGGCTGATTGCTCAATTGGTGTATGTGTACATTTGAGTGCATACTAGCTATGAAAGCTTCATAGCCAACTACAACAGAGTGTCTGTCCTTCCGATTGTCATATGTCCTGATATGTGTATTTTGTGTGCAATTTCACATGTTTGTGAGGAGTACACTAGTACTTGCAACTGTTTAGCTGTGTATTGTGGGATCATAAGCATTCGGATGGGTCTCCAGCATGCAGTGTTTTGAACGTGTCAACATACGGATAAAGTTTCAAAGATGTGAAGCGATGCGAATGCGGTGAAATCCATTCAATCTCTTGGTATATTTTACCAATGCAGCTGGTCAGCAAATCACCATGGTAGTGTGCACTATGGGCACGCCATAATAACCATGGTAGCAATTACTATGGGTATGCGATATTTACCACAGTACTCAACACCAAGCATGGTAAGCATCACCATGGTAGGTGTATAACCCAGATTGGTTCCCTTATCTTCGTACATAAGATCAGCTGACTGCAGTGACAACATGGGTTTTACCCAGACCTTCTGTCCCACAGCTGTAACGCATGCATGCACTGCAAATGCAGGCAGCACTTGCAGCGCCTGCAGAAAGCGCTACACTCCGTCGTCTCAGGTGCTGTTTGGCCCAGCGAGCTTCAAATGATGAGCAAGTTTCAGCCACAACAACAAACTTTTTGCAGCTCATCACTGTTACAGTCCATATACAAGACTTTGGAGGCCCATTACATGCGCTAAAATGCTCCATTTTGCCTGAAACTTGTTCCTACGCCTCCAGAAAGACCAGGAGATCACGAAAAAAGGTATTGGTTAATCCAAAACGGCATTTTTGCACATCCTCATACTCAAAACGTGGAATGAAGCCAAATTTATAGCATTAAACTTGGGTTCCCGGCGCTGTATCGCCCCAATCAAGCCCATTCGGGCTTGCTGGAAGCCTATTGACATGACCAACGACACTGCAAAAGCACGCACCCGTAGCTCAAGCCTTGAGTGAGTCAATGTCTGCTGCCCGACAAATGGTCATGCCATGGTCAGCACATTCCACAATGTGAATTTACTTGACATGACAATTCATCTTTCCGCTAAAGGCATTCAATGGACCCCAGACTTGGCACACTGTCCCCAAATGACTACTGCTGCCCATCCAGACTCAAACATTCATAAAAATCAAGTCGATACACCACAAGACAAGTCAGTCCAAGTCTATCAGAATGTCACTGCCTGCCAAGCTGACAGTCTCAGAGTTGCATGACTCATACTCTGACTCCTCACACTCACACTCTGAGTCTGACACTATGACATGCAGGCTGTGAGGGGCCGCACTCAGGGTCAAGTCAGGTGCAGCTGTGGTGTGTGATTGCAGCATTGCTGTCCTCCAGGTGTCCATGCTGTCCACGGCATTCTGAGCCAGCCTGGGGTAGTACTGCATGTCATACCACCTAAGCCATTGCTGGACATTGTGACCCATGACAGCTCCTTGATTGGACGGTCCAGCTACAGTATTGTTGGACTGTCTCTCCTCAACAAACACTTGCCTGCACATGCTGGGGTTCAATGGAACTCCCCCATGTGAGACCATCCATTTCTGCCAATACACGGTCAACACTGCATCTGCAAAGCCCCTTCCATGCATGTCCATGAACACGTATGGACAGCTGTCACCAATTAGCAAGTGGTAATCAAGCAACGCCCTGCGTGGTGCTCCCAGGTAGGAGTGCACCACCTCAGCCAAGGCTAGTGGCAAATCAAACGCTATGACAGCTTGGCCCCACTTGCGTGCATTCTTGTGATGAGGCAACTTGATGCGCATCAGCAAAGGCGATGTGCTGATGATATACAGCCTGTTGCCCTCACAACCAGCCTCTTTGCAATCAGCATGCAGACAAGGCCTTGTGTACTCAGGCACAACAAGCCCCCTGAGACATGATAGTCTGATAGGGGGCAGATGGGAGAATGTCATGCCTCCAAGCGCTGCATCATGCAAATCTCTGCTGGTCTCTACTGTCACACCGTACTGCTGCATATCTGCCTCCGCATCCTGCTGGGATTTGTGAATGAGGTACACAAGGTCTGCAGCAGACATCCACTTACCAGCTGCAGCCAAAGTGGCTGGATCCTTGGTTGCTCTTGGGAGCTGATCTGCCACCTGCAACAACCACATGATGTCTGAGCGCAGCAATCATGGTGTGTCAGTTACTTGTTTGAGATATAGCCAGATCAGACAGAAGTTAGCTTTGTCCAGTCGGTTCCTCAGGCTTATTGCTGTGCATGCATGCAGACATGTTTGCCTTGTGTGCTTCATTACTATGACTACTGCATCAATATGTAGCCTTGTTGCTGCTGGTGAGCAACTGTTCACAAGAGTACCAGTATAACATGCTGCCCAGATCTGGCAAAAATGGTGACAGGAGTTGATGCTGTGAACACTCAGCAAGTGCAGTGCATATGCTGAGTTACCATGACTGCATCAATGGCTACACTGTGTTCGACTGTGAGGGAATCTACCGTTTGATGTTGTGCAATGTGTGCGTGCAGCAAGTGTGCCAAGCAACAGCAGACACTCATCACCCGAAGTCCAAGTGTCTGAACCATTCCAGCCCCTCTACAAAGCCTGGGGGCAACCATCCCAGGTGGTGGCAGTCAAAGCTGGGATGCTTGCCCCCAGGCTTTGACTGCCACCACCTCAACACATGCTTGGCACAACTCAGGAAGTTTCTGATGTATAGATGGCTGTGCTTAGCTGCTATGTGAAAGGTAACATACTGGCTGATGAGCGGTGTGGACAAAAAAAGCTGCAAGGTGGGCTCTGAGACCTGGTGATAGTGGTGGCAATACCCAAGAAACAGGAAGACCTGCTTCTTGGTGTTTTCCCATGTTCTGGTGGAATGCGCAACACCCTTCCTGTTCAACTGGAATGGATTGGTTGAGAAGGACTCAAACTCTCCCATGTGCTGTTCAAGAACAGCTCTGTGAACAAGATGCTTATAAGGCTTGGCAAGCAGACCATGCCTCTTCTTGTGGTCTGCTGGCAGCTGACAATCAGGCAGGGTGACCGGGAACGGTGTAGTCAAATGCAGCTGCACAGGGTTTGGGCTGGGCTGAGCACAGGCTGCAAGGACATGATCAGGCAGGGCCAGGATGATCTGACTGGCTGGCCTCAAACCTGATCTCATCAAAGGCATCCAAAGTTGCAGTGGGGAGCTTGCAGAGTTTGAGGGCTTGGCAACAGACTGCTAAACTGATGTTGGCAACATTGGGGACATTATGATCCAAACCACCAAGCTTGATCAGCAGCTGCTTGTCCAGGCCTGCCAACAGTGTGAAACAGTTCTTGTTCAACCTGGAACAGACCCTGTAGAATGCTTGGCAGGAGACCATCCAGACTGGATTTGTACACTTGACGCATGCACACCCATCTGCGCTTCTGCTTGTCACACATCAGGACAAGCTTGCTGGGCACAGGTAAAGACGCCTGGACAAGCTGGGAGGTGTACTCTGAGCCTTGCATGTTGGCTGACAAGCCTACAACTGGAACAGCTGTGGACTAGTGAAGAAGACCCTGGACAGCAAGCACCATGTCATGGGCTGCAAACGGATTTGGTCCAGCCTTCCGGCGTACACTGATTTTCAGGCAGGACTCAGGTTGCTTTGTAGCGTGTAGTCGTCCTCCGCAGTGGAGGTATCGAGACAGATACCGTTGTGAGGTGTGCAGCAGCATTGAAAGGCTGCGCAGTTTAATGTATAATATAAGAGAATGTGAAGATAAAGTACATGACATCTGTCTACCTCACAATATGAGGGTGAGTCACCAATACACTCCTGAAGCTAGCACTGAGTACAGCACCGTCACATGCAGTGCATCTTAGTCATCAGTGAAT
>JAABUP010002219.1_pt1 | contig 38423 bp, 42 predicted proteins | sample 5559201 | NCBI WGS metagenome assembly JAABUP01 (sample SAMN10711887, study PRJNA513373) | rock metagenome | isolation source: Antarctica rocks | place: Antarctica | reverse complement strand
CGTCCCCAAACCACCCCCGAGGTGGCCGCGTACCCGCATGTCTCTACAACTATCACGCGAGAAACACTCGTCTCAGCCGGGAGCGGCTTCAGGCTCATGAATAATGGCGGCTAGCGCCCTTGGCGTAGAACAGAATGGTGTCCGAAACCCGGCCATAATGTTGCGCCCCCTGCTTTCCATCGCTGTGGGCGTGAGACCTTTTCCATATAATTTCGTTTTTGAAGTGCCCGCGACCAAAAATGCCGTCGAGGACGATCTTGATGTAGTGGGAGGCTGTGGGATCACAGTGCAGGTACAGACTGCCATTTGGCTTCAACACGCGGTGCAACTCGACCATTCGGACGGTCAACATGGCGATATACGCCATAAGATCGCTATCGCCCAAAAAGGAGCGCATGGCCCGAAGTAGGTCCGCCGCATTGGTGTTTCCCGACCGCATCACCTGGTCAACGGCCCCCTCCGCTTCAGGCCCCCAGTGCCAGGTGTCATCGAACGCCTCGATCTGCGCCTGCGACCCCGCGCCGGCCGGCGAGCGGAATAGGACATTGTAGGTGGCCTGCGAGTTGAACGGCGGGTCGAGATAAACGAGGTCCACGCTTCCGGTATCGACATGTTCGCGCAGCACGTCGAGGTTGTCTCCATAGTACAAGGCGTTCGCGGCGCGGTTCATGATCTAGGTTCCGACACTCTACTGTATGTGGATCATTCTTTTATTCTACTTTAAGTAGAAAATCTTATCATCTGCTGGTCTGATTTGTTAAGGTTTGTTGGCGTCGTCTCGCTAGATTGCTTTCAGCGCTGCGTTCACATCGCTCAAGCCGCCAGCAGATCAGACAGTCCCAGCAACGTCCGCAAACGAAAAGCTGTCATCCTTGAACAACAGCGGCGCATCTTATACCAAGGCTCACTGACCAGAACCCATGGAGGTCGCGTGCTCTATGCGGCAGCTCAAGTGCATCGCAGTGAGGGTGAAATCTTGATGGGTTCTGGTCAGCGAGTTTTGGTATTAGCCAGCGTATATGCGGCACAGTCGCCAAAATTCAGCGCAGCCAGATGGTGCCCCTGCCAAACCGCAGGACTGCCTCCAATGCGACGTGGCCGCTATGTCGGGCACACGGCGATTTATCGCGGGCAAGGTGCCAACGGCATTCAGGTCATTGATCAGTGGAACAGGCGGGACCACGACGGCCATATCACAGGTCAGCATCAACCTAGTGAACGCACCATCCACTTCGACAGGCTGCGTAGCGCTCGCGTCGACCAAGGCGAGTCCTACAATGTTGTCCATTAGGAGATTTTCAATCGGTTTTGTTTGCATAGCACTGATAACAAATACTCCCAGAGCAAACGGAGCACGAGCAGCAATCGGGTGCCCCGCTCTGCACAACGGCAAGGCGCTTAAGGATATTGGATTGTTCGAGGGGCCGCCCGCAAACAAAATTGAATTGATGCCAGAAACTGGGCGCTTTGTCATTCCTCAAATACCAAAGTCTTTATGGTCCAAAATCCCAAACTATACATTGGGCTGCACTTATCGCGGCACGGATGCAGTCGTTACCATCGTGCTGCCACGTCAAACCCAAGTCTGCAAGTTCACCAACGGACCGCAGGTGCAATGCCGGTAGGCGGGCGCCCTGACCAAGCCTCTGATATAATACAAGTAGCTCTTGTCGTGTCTGGGAATGGTGGGCTGAGGCTATGCTACCATCCCCAGTATCGCTCCCGCATCGCTCAAGCCGCCGGCAAATCAAACCGCGCCAGCGACGTCCGTAAGCGAAAAATCGCCGCCCTTGAACAACAGCGGCGCACCGCGCGTCTTGGCCAATGCATAATACCAAGGCTCACTGACCAGAACCCATGGAGGTCGCGTGCTCTATGCGGCAGCTCAAGTGCATCGCAGTGAGGGTGAAATCTTGATGGGTTCTGGTCAGCGAGTTTTGGTATAAGCGGCACAGTCACCAAAATTCAGCGCAGCCGGATGACGCCCCTTGCCGAACCGCAGGAACGCCTCCCGCGCGACATCTGCCAAGCCAGCATCGTGCGGCACAATCTGCATCGCCGCCCGTCGGATCAATGCGTTGAGCCCAAGCCATGCCTCTCGGTCCCCGGCGCGTCCGGCTAAAACAATCGAGGTCTCAAGATAGGTCATTGCCGATACCAAGCACTCGCGAGCGTGTTCAATAACGCGCAAGAAAGTGTCCGCTTCCGGCTCACGCTGTAGAACAGCAATGAATGCCGAGCTATCAATTACGATCACGCTGGAAGACCGTTCTCGTCATAAAGGTCGGAGTCGGTCAAAAGTTCATGGCCAGCGAGCCGTCTCGCACTCTCAATGCTGATCGCTTGCAAATCGCGGAAAAGCTCCGTCGTATCCTGCAACGGCGCCTGAACACGGCGCACGCCATTCTCGATGAACTCAGCACCCGCCGCCTCCAACGCCAGACGCACGCCTTCCAGCGTTGCCGGCGCAACGCGCCCATGCCCGCCTACTGTCTCAAGCCGACGAATCGTCGCGACCGACACCGAAGAGCGGCGAGCAAGCTCATCCTGCTCCAAGCGCAAAAGAGCACGGGCCGCACGAAGCTGCTCGGGGGTAATGATCATGCGCACTATATAGCACAATGCGCGCTTCAGCTCAAACCGTCCCCAACCCTTAAGTCGGCACCTCCTCCCGCTTGCCTCCCCCAACCCGGTAGCGGTCCAAGTACTCCGGCACCACCAGCTCGACCGGCGTCGGCACGATCCCCAAGTTCTGCAACCCCGGCATGTCATTCGAGACCACGTTGTCGCGCCCCAGCAGGATCAACTGGTCGCGCGTCAGCGGCTTGCCAGGAATCAGCTCGCCGATGCGCGCCTGCAACCGCGCTACCCCCATCGGCACCTCGACCATAGGCCGGTTGCGCCGGGTCTCCCGCAAAATCCAGCTCAGGATTTCCCGGAACGTCCAAACCCGCGCCCCCCCCAGCTCATAGGTGCGCCCCATAGCATCGTCCCGCTCCAGCACCGCCATGATCGCGTCCGCGACATCGCCGACATAAACCGGCTGGAACCGCGTATCGCCCGAAATCACCGGCATCACCGGCAGCGTCATCGCCATGCTGCCGAACCGGTTGAAGAACTGGTCCTCCGCCCCGAACACCAGCGACGGCCGCAGGATCGTAGCGCCCGGCATGGCGGCAAGCACCGCGCGCTCCCCCTCTGCCTTGCTCCGCGCGTACATGCTGGCGCTCTCGGCATCGGCCCCGATCGCCGAAACCTGCACCATCCGCTCCACCCCCTGCGACGCCGCCGCACGGGCAATGCGCCCGGCGCCCTCGGCCTGGACCCGCTGAAAGTCCCCCGCCCGCCGCTCGGACAGGATGCCGACCAGGTTCACCACCATATCCGCGCCCTCGGTCGCCCGCTGGACCGCCGCCTCGTTCGACAGGCTGACATACAGCGGCACCACCTGGCCGACCCGCCCCGCCATCATCGACCCGCGCGCCGCCTCGGTGTTGCGCCCCGCGACCCGGACGACATGCCCCTGCGCCAGCAGCCGCATCACCACGTAGCGCCCAATAAACCCGCTGCCGCCGAACACCGTCGCCACACTGCGCGTCACCATCAGGCCCACCTTCCAAAGTTGCCCTCCTACTACGGGCCGAACCCGGCCCGCTCAAGTGACTCCTGTCTGCCTATGATACGATTGCGCCTTGACGCCCCGCGGCCCCAAGGCTAATTCACGCCTCCACCGCACGGAATGCCCAGGTGGCGGAATTGGTAGACGCGCAGGTTTCAGGTACCTGTGACCGCAAGGTTGTGAAAGTTCGAGTCTTTTCCTGGGCACCATTCCCGTGACGGTTCAGTTCATGCCAAACAGCGCCATCCACCTGCACCGGCACGATCTGCCGGACGGGGTTAATCTCGGCCCGGTCGTCGCCGTCGACACCGAGACCATGGGCCTCAACCCGCACCGCGACCGGCTCTGCCTCGTGCAGATGTCCGCAGGCGACGGCACCGCCCACCTGGTCCAGCTTATCCCTCCGTCGCTCGGCGGCCACGGCTACGACGCGCCGAACCTTGCGCGCCTGATGGCCCACCCCAGCGTCACCAAGCTCATGCATTTCGCCCGCTTCGACGTGGCCGTGCTGCAACAGGCGCTCGGCATCACCGTGGCGCCTGTGAAATGCACCAAGATCGCCGCGAAGCTCGTCCGCACCTTCACCGACCGTCACGGCCTCAAGGAGCTTTGCCGCGAACTGCTGGGCGTGGAGCTTTCCAAGCAGCAGCAAACCTCGGACTGGGGCTCTCCGGAGCTCACGGCCGAACAGATGGCCTACGCCGCCTCGGACGTGCTCTATCTGCACGCGCTCTGGGACCGGCTCGAAGCCTTGCTGGTGCGCGAGAACCGCTTGGCACTGGCCGAAGCCTGCTTCGCTTTCTTGCCCGCCCGTTGCCGCCTTGACCTCCTGGGCTACGAGAACCCCGACATTTTCTCGCATTGATGGGCTAGGCTGCTACACTCGGCCCGCCACGCTTCTGGGCTGCCGAGAGGGATGGAACCGTGCCCGACGACCTGTACTGCCGCGACGCTCTGGCCTGGGCTGAACAACAGGCCGCGCTGCTTCGCCGCCTGGCCGCAGGCGAGCGCCTGAACGAAGCGGTGGACTGGCCCAACGTGATCGACGAGGTGCAGGACGTGGGGCTGTCGGAGCTGCGCGCGTGCCAGAGCCTGCTGCTGCAAGCGATGGTCCACCTGCTCAAGCTGTATGCCTGGCCCGGGAGCCGGTCCGCCAGGCACTGGCGCAGCGAGGCAGGAAGCTTCCTGGACGATGCCGAACAGCGCTTCACGCCGTCCATGCGGCAGCGGATCGAACTGGATGGCCTCTACGCAAAGGCACTGCGCCGGGCACGGGAAGCCGTGGACGACACCGGCACTCCGCAGCCGCTGCCAGGGACCTGCCCCTTTGCGCTGCATGAGTTGCTGGCCGGAGGCATAGCAGAGCTGACTGCCAAGCTTGCTGCCATAGCCTAGCCGACGAGGACCAGACATCTTCTCGCATTGGCGACTATTGCATTATGGAAAATTTCTGCCTGGTTTCGAATGACAGGGCGTCGACTGAATGGGTATGATCAGCCCTCTTTCGCGATGCCGTGAGAAATTGGGGACGCAAAGCCTTGCCAGACGACCTCTATAGCCGCGACGCCCTGACGTGGGCCGAGCAACAGGCCGCGCTGCTCCGCCGGCTGGCCGCCGGCGAGCGTCTGAACGAGGCGGTTGACTGGCCCAACGTGATCGAGGAAGTCCAGGACGTGGGGCTATCGGAACTTCGGGCGTGCAAAAGCTTGCTGGTTCAGGCGTTCGTGCATTTGCTCAAGCTGCACGCTTGGCCCAACAGCCAAGCAGTGGCGCACTGGCGCGGAGAGGCCGCAAGCTTCCTTGCCAGTGCCCGGCGCAGCTTTACGCCGTCTATGCGGCAGCGGGTTGACCTGTCCGAACTCTATGCCGACGCACTCTACGAGCTGAAATCCAGGTTGGACGACACGGGCGAGCCAACCCCCTTTTCCAACAAATGCCCATTCACGCTGGACGACCTTCTGTCCACGCGCCCCGACATCGCGACGCTGGTCTCCATGCTGGCCGCCGCAGTTTAGCCGGGCGTCGCTAGGCGGAAGCGGCCGGCCCCGCTTCAACAACCAAGCCAGTTGCCATCTGTTACGGAAATCAGCCCCGCCATACCGTGTCATTGACCCCTGGGGTATGCCTACCTACATAAGTTAATCAGAAAGGGACTCCAATGGACGCCACCATCTCCCTTTCATCCGCTCCTCACACCCTCGCCACCCATGTCGAGGTCGCACGCGCCGTCCTCGCGGCAGAGGTGGCCGGGCTACAGGTGCTGTCGGCCTCGCTTGACGCCCAGTTCGACGCCGCCGTCGACCGTCTCGCCGGATGCGCCGGCCGCGTCGTCGTGTCGGGCATGGGCAAATCCGGCCATGTCGCCCGCAAGGTCGCCGCGACGCTCGCCTCCACCGGCACTCCCGCGATGTTCGTGCATCCAGCCGAGGCGTCGCACGGCGACCTCGGCATGATCGTGCCAGGCGACGCGGTCCTTGCCCTCTCCAACACCGGCGAAACCGCGGAGTTGGCCGATCTCGTCGCCCACGCAAGGCGGTTCGGCCTGTTGCTCGTAGCAGTCACCGGGCGCTCCACCTCGGCTCTGGCCCGCGCCGCCGATATCGTGCTGTTGCTGCCCGCCGCCGCGGAAGCCTGTCCCATGGGCCTTGCCCCCACCACCAGCACCACGATGCAGTTGGCACTCGGCGACGCCCTGGCGGTTGCGTTGCTGACCCAGCGCGGCTTCACCGCCTCGGATTTCTCCGTGAACCACCCAGGCGGCCGGCTCGGTGCGCAGCTCCGCCGCGTGGCCGACCTCATGCACCAAGGCGACGCGGTCCCGCTCGCCGACGCGGCGCTGCCGATGGACCGCGCCCTGATCCTCATGACCGGCAAAGGGTTCGGCTGCCTCGGCGCGCTCGACGCCGAGGGGCGCCTGCAGGGCGTGCTGACCGACGGCGACCTGCGTCGCGCCATGGGGCCGGACCTGCTGAGCCGTAAAGTGCAGGACGTGATGAACCCGAGCCCCCGCACCATTGGCCCCAACGCCCTTGCCGCCGACGCGCTCCGCGCCATGAACGCCGGCCCGCGCCCGGTCACGAGCCTGTTCGTGCTCGACGCCGGCCGCCGCCCCGTGGGCATCCTGCACGTCCACGACCTGTTGCGCGCAGGTGTGGCCTGATGGCAACCGCCCCCTCGCACAATACGCCGCAAGGCCCTCCGTCCATACACGAGTTGCCAACCCGGTTGGTGCGCACGGACCGCCTCTCCGCCGCCGGGGCCGCCCGCGTCCGCCAGGCGCCAACGGCGTCCCGCATCGCCCGGCGTCACGTCGTGGTGACACTGACGAAGTGGCTGTTGCCGCTCGGCGCATTGCTGTTGCTGGCGTCGGTCGCGCTGTGGCCCGAGATCGCCCGCATCAAGGACCAGGGCCGCATCACTTTCCGCCGCGTCTTCAGCGTCGAATCCGACAGCGGGCGCATGAAGGAGCCGCGCTACCAGGGCGTCGACGAGCGCGGCCGGCCCTACACCGTCACCGCCGACTCGGCGTTGCAGTCCGGCCCGCTGCGCATCGACCTGGTCGAGCCGAAGGGCGACTTGGTGCCCGAGAACGGCGGCTGGATCATGGTGCAGGCCCATGAGGGCGTCTACATCCAGCGCGCCGGGCAGCTCGACCTCTCGCACGACGTAGTGCTGTACCGCGACGACGGCACCGTCATGCGCACGCAGTCGGCGGCGGTGGACGTGAAGCAGGGCGCAGCCGCAGGCAACGACATGACCCACGCCGAGGGTCCGTTCGGCGTGCTGGACGCCCAGGGCTTCACCCTCACCGACAAGGGCGCGGCCATCCAGTTCCACGGACCGGCCCGGCTGATCCTGAACGAGCGCAAATGAGGCACATCCTCCTTCTGCTGATGCTGCTGGCGCCGAGGTACGCGGCTGCGCAGGCGCTCGACCTTTCTAAAGGCGGCCCTATCGAAGTTACCGCCAGCGACGGCATGGAGTGGCGCCAGAACGAGCAAGTCGTCATTGCCCACGGCAACGCCCGCGCCGTGCGCGGCGATGTGACAGTTACGGCCAACACGCTGGTCGCCCGCTACCGCCGGAAAACCGGCGCGGTCGCGACGCCGGCGAGCGCTTCGGCCTCCAGTTCTGGTCCCAGTTCCGGCCCCAACTCCGGCCCAGTCGCGGCAGACACCGGAAACAACGAGATCTACCGCCTGGAGGCCGAAGGCAACGTCCACATCTTCACCGCGACCGATCTGGCCGTCGGCGACAAGGCGGTCTACGACATCGACCAAGCCGTGCTGCTGATGACCGGCGGCGACATGAAGCTGACCACGCCGCAACAGGTGCTGACAGCGCGTGACACCATGGAGTACTGGTCGCAAAAGCACATGGCGGTGGGCCGTGGTCTGGCGACAGTGACGACCACCGACGGCCGCCGCCTCGCCGGCGACACGCTTGTCGGCTACACCACGGCGCCGGACACGCCCGGCGCACGCCCTGCCGCCCCCGCAAAGGCGCCGGCCCGGCCCGGTGCCGACCCCTTGCTCGCGTCCGGCAAGCTCCAACGGGTAGAGGGCTTCGGCAATGTCGAGGTCCGCACAGCAGCCGAAACCATACGCGGCGACCGCGGCGTCTATGTGGCCGACACCGGCATCGCCCGGCTGGTGGGCGACGTGCGCATCACCCGCGGGCAGAGCCAGTTGAACGGCGACCAAGCGGTCATCAACATGCGGACCGGCATTTCGACCCTGTCCCGCGACCCCGGCAAGCGCGTGCAGGGCCTCGTGGTGCCGAACGACGCCATGGCCAACGCACCCGGCGCCGCTGCCCCGAACGCCCCCGACAAGCCGCCAGGCAAGACCAAGACACGATGAGCAAGGCGCACCGGGTCATACAGGGCGACGGCGGGCTGGTGGCGACCGGCGTCGGCAAGACCTACAAGAAGCGTCCGGTCGTCCGCAACGTGACGATCCGCGTCCACCGTGGCGAGGCCGTGGGCCTGCTCGGCCCGAACGGCGCCGGCAAGACGACCACGTTCTACATGATCACCGGCCTCGTGCGCCCGGACACCGGGATCATCAGCCTCGACGGCCAGGATATCACGGGCCTGCCGATGTACCGCCGCGCGCGGCTCGGCATCGGCTACCTGCCGCAGGAGGCCAGCGTGTTCCGCGGGCTGAACGTCGAGCGCAACATCATGGCGGCCCTCGAAGTGGTAGAGCGCGACCCCGACCGCCGCGGCCTCATGCTGGACGAGCTGCTGGCCGAGTTCGGCATCGCCCATCTGCGCCGCACCCCGGCCCTGGCGCTGTCGGGCGGCGAGCGCCGCCGGGTCGAGATCGCCCGCGCCCTGGCGACCCAGCCGAACTACGTCCTGCTCGACGAACCCCTGGCCGGCATCGACCCGATCGCGGTTGGCGAGATCCGCGACTTGGTGTCCCATCTGAAAGATCGCGGCATCGGCGTGCTGATCACCGACCATAACGTGCGCGAAACCCTCGAAATTATCGACCGCGCCTACATCATGCACGACGGCGAGGTGCTGATGGAGGGCCGGCCGCATGAGGTCGTCGCCCACGTGGACGTGCGTCGGGTCTATCTTGGCGAAAGGTTTAGCTTGTAGATTACGCCGATGGCGATGGGTCCTCGACTAGAGTTCCGGCAAACACAATCACTGGTCATGACGCCTCAGTTGCGTCAGGCGATCAAGCTGCTGCAGTTCACCAACCTCGAAGCCAGCGCCTTCGTCGAGGAGGAGCTGCAGCGCAACCCGCTGCTGGAGCGCGACGAGCGGACGGACAACCTGCCGGAACGCCCCGCCCCGGACCAGCGCCCAGAGGGCCTCAACGAGCTCGACGCCGTGGCCCTGCTGCGGCGGGAAAAGCTGCCCGACCTGGTCGAGGCCGACCACAGCAACAACTATGACGCCGGCGGCCCGGCGGACGGGGCCAGCGCAGCGAACGGCAACGGCGCCATGGATGGCGGCTACGCCAGCGCGTCCCGCGGCAGCGGCCAGCGCGACAGCATGGACGAACGCGGCATCGACGACTTGGTCGAGGCGCCGCGCAGCCTGCGCGCCCGCCTGGGCGAGCAGTTGCGCCTGGGCTTCCCCGACCCGGTGGACTGCATGATCGGCGCCCACCTGATCGCCCTGATGGACCCGGCCGGCCGCGTGCCCGTGCCCACCTGCGAGCTGGCCCGCGCCATGGGCATCGACACGGCACGGGTGGAACGGGTGCGGTCCACCATGATGCGCTTCGACCCCGCCGGCCTGTTCGCCGAAAACCTGCGCGATTGCCTGGCCGCACAGCTCGCCGACCGCAACCGGCTCGACCCGGCCATGGAGGCGCTGCTCGACAACCTCGAAATGCTGGCGAAACGTGACCTGCGCGGCCTGATGGCGGTTTGCGGCGTAGACTCCGAGGACCTGGCCGACATGATCACCGAGCTGCGCGCACTGGACCCAAAGCCTGGTGCCGGGTTCGACGGCGGCCCGCTCCACCAGGTGATCCCGGACGTGCTGATGCGCCACGGCCCCGACGGCGCCTGGCTGCTGGAGCTCAATCCCGACACCATGCCGCGCGTCCTGGTGAACGAAGCCTACCACGCCAAGGTCAGCGCCCGCGCCGGCCGCGAGGAGCGGACCTTCCTGGGCGAGAACCTGTCGAGCGCCAACTGGCTGGTCAAATCCTTGCAGCAGCGGGCCAACACGATCCTCAAGGTCGCGGCCGAGGTCGTGCGGCAGCAGGACGCCTTCTTCCGTGGCGGCGTCGGGCACCTGCGCCCGCTGATCCTGCGCGACATCGCCGAGGCGGTGGAAATGCACGAGAGCACCGTGAGCCGGGTGACGGCCAACAAATACATCGCGACCCCGCGCGGCGTGTTCGAGCTGAAATACTTCTTCACGACCGCGATCAACGCAGTGGCAGGCGGCGGCAGCCACAGCGCCGAGGCCGTGCGCCACCGCATCCGGGCGCTGGTGCAGGCGGAACATCCAGAAGATGTGCTGTCGGACGATGCGATTGTTGCAGCTTTGCGACGAGAAGGCGTGGACATTGCCCGCCGGACCGTGGCCAAATACCGCGAGGCGCTGCGCATACCAAGTTCGGTGCAGCGCAAACGCGAGAAGGCGATGCCGGCGTGACCCGGCATCGGCCCAGCAGACGAAGGCTGGCGGTAGAAACCGGATGGTTCCTTCCATCTCGTTCGCACCGCTAGGACGGCCTGGCCACGGCGGCAACAAAGCGGGGGCAATCAGATGCAAATCACAGTATCAGGCAAGCAAGTGGACCTTTCGGACGCCTTGCGGGACCGCGTGTCGGAGCACTTGGACCTGATCGCCGGCAAGTACTTCGATGACGCCCTGGAGGCCAGCGTCACCTTCAGCCGCGCCCGCAGCTTCTTCACCTGCGACATCAACGTCCACGCCGGCCGTGGCCTCACGCTGCGGGGCGAAGGGGAGGCCGCCGACGCGCATAGCGCCTTCGACGACGCGGCGGAGCACATCGCCAAGCGTCTCCGCCGCTACCGGCGCCGGGTGAACGAGCACGCGCGGGACCTGACAAGCCGTGCCCGGCCCGAGGCAGGGCGGCAGTACATACTAAGACAGGACGACGACGGCCAGCCGAATGGCGTGGAAAGCCATGGCGACACCCCGGCCTACGCCACCGTCATCGCCGAGAGCCCGGCCGAGATCAACACGCTCTCGGTCGGCGAGGCGGTGATGCGGATGGACCTGGCGGACCAGCAGGTGCTGATGTTCCGCAACAGCGCGACCGCGGAGCTGAACGTGGTCTATCGCCGGCCCGACGGCAACATTGGCTGGATTGACCCAACTGTGGCGCGATAGCCGAGTTTTCGCTCCAAAGTTGAAAACTCTTGAAATTTTATTAACTTAAATCTGCTATTGGTTGCGGGAACCCGGAGGTGGCCCAACCTCGTGAGCATTTTGCCGCCAGACCTGCAATGCATACTCGTGCCCGGCCTGCTCGGTCCTGCAGTGCAGCACGGCAGCCTGCAACCCACGCCGACCATGTTCCGAGAGGTCGAGCTGCGCGACCTTGCACTGGACCGTATCCGGCAAGGCCTGTGCGTGTTCGACGAGCAGCAACGCTTGCTGCTGTTCAATCGGCTCTATGCCGAGATGTATGGCTTAGATCCGGGCCAGCTCTGGATTGGCATGACCCTGCGCGACGTCGTGGACTTGCGCTATGCGGCCGGTACCGGGCCCGGCATGCCGCCAGAGGAGTACGCTCTATGGCGCGACCGTATCGGCATGGCGGACCAAATCGTCAATACCGAGGTGACGTTGCGCAATGGCCACGTGCACGCTATCCATCACGAACCGACCCTCGGCGGCGGTTGGGTTGCTACCTTTGAAGACATCACCGAGCGGCGCAGGGCGGAGGCCCACATTCGCCATATGGCCCACCACGACACTCTAACCGGGTTGGCGAACCGCGCACAATTCACCGAGCGCCTGGTTGACGCCCTGGCCCGCATGAGCGGTGAAAGCCGGCTAGAGGATCACCGCCCGTCCCCAAGCGCAACAAATCGGCTGGTTGTGGTCATGTTGCTCGATCTCGACCATTTCAAGGATGTGAACGACACTCTGGGCCACGCAGCGGGCGATGCGCTGCTGAGGTTGGTGGCTGAGCGCATCACTGGATGCCTGCGCTCCGGAGATACGCTGGCCCGCCTGGGTGGCGACGAGTTCGCAGTGCTGCTGGGCGAACGCATCGCAACCTGCGAACAGGCGGCGGAGGTCGCACAACGGGTCATCGAAGCCGTATCGCCGTCCTATGCGCTGGACGCGCACGAGGCGAAAGTGGGCATCAGTATCGGCATCACTCTCTATGTCCACGACGACAAGGGCGACACCGACCCAGCGGAGCTGTTGCACCAGGCCGACACCGCGCTCTATCAGGCCAAGGCAACAGGCCGGAGCACCTACTGCTTCTTTGAGACCGGGATGCACGTTGCGCTGCACCGGCGCAAGGCAATGGAGCGCAACCTCCGCCGGGCGCTGGCGGAAGATGGGTTGCAAATGCATGTCCAGCCCATCGTGGACCTCGGCTCCGGGCGGATCGTCGGCGCCGAAGCGCTCGCGCGGTGGCCGCATGCGGAGCACGGCATGGTGGCGCCCGCGGAGTTCATCCCCTTGGCTGAGGGCGCTGGTTTGATCGGTGATCTCGGGGCTTGGATGCTGCGAACTGCCTGTGCCCGCGCTACCCACTGGGCCGGGTTGCGTCTGGCCGTCAATGTCTCGCCAGAACAGATACGCCAGCCTGGGTTGGTTGAGATGGTGACGGCAGTGCTCGCTGAGACAGGCCTTCCACCCTCGCAACTGGAGTTGGAAGTTACAGAGGGCGTGCTGCTGCATGAAACAGCAGCGGCAGTCGCGGTATTGTCCCGCCTGCGCGCATTGGGTGTTGGCATTGTCCTTGACGACTTCGGCACCGGCTACTCGAGTTTGAGTTACCTACGCCGTTTTCCGTTCAGCAAGCTGAAGGTGGACCGCAGCTTCGTTGCTAATATGACCACAGACTCCGGCACTGCCGCGATTGTACAAGCAATCATCACGCTCGGCCGTAGCCTATCTATGCGCACCAATGCCGAGGGAATTGAGACCGAGCAACAACTGGAAATGCTGGCCGCAATGGGATGCAACGAAGGTCAGGGCTACCTGCTCGGTCGCCCCGCTCCGGCCAGAACCTTCGAACAACTGATAGCGCGCCAGGCCTATAAAGATGGCCAAAGATAAATGCGGGAGGTCAAACCAGGGCAGCCACCCACTAATGCACCGAGGCCGCCACCATTTCATGTTGTATGATGGCTGCCACAGCAAGCTCGCAATCAGCCGCTACCGCCATCGGCGAACCATCAGCCGCAAAGATTGCAAATGCCGTCTCGCCGTCCATCCATACCGGCTTCACGTAGGCGAGTTGCGACATCCCAAGCTGCATCAACTGCGCCTGGGTCAGATTACGGATGTCGATAGCCTCCTTTGAAATGCCGTCGGCGTCCAGGTCGGTGGCAGTCATGTCCATAGCCAAGCCTCCTGAGCGGCACAGCCGCCCGTATGAATTCAAAAACATTGCCTCAAGGCGACCGGGACAGGGTATGACGGTGGTCACACCCAGCATTCCAAACCAGGAACTAACAGCGTGATCTCATAATACGTTGTTATCTGATTTAGATACACAAACCGTTGTGAGTTCACCTTGAGTCCGGCATGGAGTCCATCACCTGACCGCGATCAGCCGATTCAGGCTTGCTGATCTCAATCGTCCGCACCCGAATTTCCGGTTGTGGACGTGCCAAATCGATGTGCAACAGCCCATTGTCAAGCCAAGCGCCTTTGACTTCGATACCTTCGGCCAGCACGAAAGCCCGCTGGAACTGCCGGGCAGCGATGCCGCGGTGCAAGTAGACGCGCCCCTGCGCATCGTCGGTCTGCCGCCCTCGGATGACAAGCTGGTTGTCCTCTTGGGTGATCTGCAGGTCGCTCATCGTAAAGCCAGCCACAGCCAACGTGATCCGCAATCCATTGGGCGACGTCTGCTCGATGTTGTAGGGCGGGTATCCATCGATCGGCGACTTCGCAGCGCGTTCAAGCATTTGCTCAAGATGATCGAAGCCCAGGAACAGCGGCGAAGTGAACATTCGGGTAGACGACATAAAGGGCCTCCTCCTGCGAGCGAAGCAGCGTTCGGGACCCAGCATGGCATCCCGGCCAATCCGATGTTGGCAAGGCCGGCCGGGGTTGCAAGAGGCATGAACCCGCGGCCCGGAGCGAAGATTGAACCCAATCGCCCGGCCCGCTACATCGCGGTGATGAACAGTTTGCCGCCGCCCGCCGACACCACGTTGCCCATCCTGATGCCGCCCAACCCCATCCTCCGTGCGAAAACCCGCAAGGTCGCGCCCGCCGACCTCGGCCAGTTGGAAGCCCTGCTGCCAAGCATGTTCGCCACGATGTACGCCGCACCCGGCATTGGCCTCGCCGCACCGCAGGTCGGCGTCGGGCTGCGCTTCGCGGTGGTCGACCTCATGCCAGACAACGCAAAGGCCCCATTCATCCTGGTCAATCCCGAGGTCATCCGCGTCAGCGAGGACTGGGCGGTGCGGGAAGAGGGCTGCCTGTCGCTGCCTGGCCAGTACGCCGAAGTGTCCCGCCCGGCGCGCGTCGCCATCCGCTACCAGGATGTCCAGGGCGCCCTGCACGAGATCGAGGCCGAGGGGCTGTTGTCGGCCTGCTTGCAGCACGAGATCGACCACCTGGACGGCGTGCTGTTCGTCGACCACCTGTCGGCATTGAAGCGCAACATGTTGATGCGGAAGCTGGCGAAGGAACTCAAGCTGAAGGCCGCCGGGTGACGGAGCCGCCCGCCCCGCCCCGCCCCGCCCCGCTGCGTGTCGCCTTCATGGGCAGCCCGGCGTTCGCCGTCCCAACGCTGCAAGCGCTGCATCGAGCCGGCCACGAGATCGCAGCGGTCTACAGCCAACCGCCGCGGCCGTCCGGGCGCGGGTTCGCCGTCACTCCTTGCCCCGTGCATGCGGCAGCCTTGGCGCTCGGTTTGCCCGTGCGGACGCCAGCGCGGTTGCGGAACGATGCCGGCGAGCACGCCGCCTTCGCTGCGCTCGACCTGGACGCCGCCATCGTCGCGGCCTACGGCCTGATACTGCCGCCGGCGATGCTGGCCGCTCCCCGCCGCGGCTGCCTCAACATCCACGCCAGCCTGCTGCCGCGCTGGCGGGGTGCCGCCCCCATCCAAGCCGCCGTGCTGGCGGGCGATGCGGAGACCGGGATCACGGTTATGCAGATGGACGCCGGGCTGGACACGGGCGCCATGCTGCTACAGGGCCCTGTGCCGATCGGCCCGCGAACGACGGCAGCGGAACTGCATGACGCCTTGGCCATTCTGGGCGCCGGCCTGGTCCTGAAAACGCTGGAGGCCCCGCCCATTCCGGTGCCGCAACCCCCGGAGGGCGCGACTTACGCCGCAAAGCTGACCCGGGACAGCGGACGGCTCGACTGGACGCAACCGCCGGCCCAGCTCGACCGACAGGTCCGCGCCTTCACGCCATGGCCCGGCACCTGGGCAACGCTCGGCGCCGAAACCCTGAAAATCCTGCGCGCCGAGCCAGCCCCAGGGGTCGGCGTGCCGGGCACCGTATTAGGCCCTGGGTTGCTGGTCGCGTGCAGCGAGGGCGCATTGCGGCTGCTCCGCGTGCAGCGGCCCGGCCGCGCGCCGATGGAGGCCGACGCGCTGCTGCGTGGTTTCGCTGTCCCACCGGGTACCCGCCTGACGTGAAAAGCTGGGCGCTGTTGCTGGAGTACGACGGGACGCCCTATGTCGGCTGGCAGCGCCAGGCCAACGGCATATCGGTCCAAGCGGTGCTGGAGGAGGCCTGCGCCCGGCTGAACGGCGGCGCCCCGGTCGCAGCGACAGCAGCCGGGCGCACCGACGCCGGAGTGCATGCGGCCGGGCAGGTCGTCCAAGTGGCCCTGCCGGACCGCTACCGCCCAGACCAAATGCGAGACGCGCTCAACTTCCATCTCAAGCCGCACCCGATCGTGGTGGTCCAGGACGCCCCGGCTGCCCCAGGGTGGAGTCCGCGTTTCGACGCCATTGGCCGCGTCTACGCCTACCGTATCCTGAACCGCCGCGCCCGCCCGGCGCTGGCGCTGAACCATGCGTGGCACGTGGAGCGCCGCCTGGACGAGGCCGCGATGGCCAAAGCGGCGTCGATGCTGCTCGGCCGTCATGACTTCACCTCGTTCCGCGCCAGCGCCTGCCAGGCCAAAAGCCCCGTCCGCACGCTGGACAGCCTGGACGTGGCCCGCATCGGCGACACGCTCACGATCACCACCGAGGCCCGCAGCTTCCTGCACCACCAAGTCCGCAACATGGTGGGCACGCTGAAGCTGGTCGGCGAGGGCCGCTGGCCCGCAGCGCAGGTCCGGACAGCACTGGAAGCACGGGACCGTCGGGCGGCAGGCCCGACCGCCCCGCCAGATGGACTTACGTTGGTGAACGTGTCCTATGCTCAGGACCCGTTTGGCGTCAGAACGTAGTTTGCGCCTTGGCGTGCTTGTTCCGCCGCTTCACGGGATCGAATGCCTCCACTACCCGTTCGGCCGGCACAAGCACGCAGTCGGCAACGGCGCGACGTCCATGAGGCCACGGTTGCCCGTGCAGCGGGACCAGGTCCGGATCGACTGGTTTGCGCGCTGCTCGATGTGCGGCCAGTGTTCGGCGCGAAAGCAACAACCATGGCATATCCTTTGTGTAAGGTGGCGCTGCCTCCGAAAAGAAGTTGTCGTGCGCCCAACCACCTGCCCGGCCACTCGTTACGGTCCCGTTCTCCCGCCAGCACGCGCACCCAGCCGGCGGCGTGCCCGGCCCAACCTGCGAGGGGCCTGCCTGCCCATGTTGATCCACCAGCAACGCGCCCTCGGCGGCGATCATGGCCGTGCAGCGACGCTCACCACTCCTTTTCGACGCCTCGGGGGGCGTCCGCCCCACACGTCGCTACAAGGCCGAACAAGAACCCTGGGCTTGCGCCCGGCACGCCGCCGCGCCACACCCAGTTGCAATGCAGCCGATCATCTCCGTCACCAATCTCTCGAAGACCTACAGCTCGGGCTTCCAGGCCCTGCGGAACATCAACCTGGAAATCCGTCGTGGTGAAATCTTTGCGTTGCTCGGCCCGAACGGAGCTGGCAAGACCACGCTGATCAGCACGATCTGCGGCATCGTCAGGCCAAGCGCCGGCACGGTCTCCGCGGACGGGCACAACATCGTCACCGACTTCCGCGCCGCCCGCGCCAAGATCGGCTTGGTCCCGCAAGAGTTGACCACCGATGCGTTCGAAACGGTCTGGGCCACGGTGAGCTTCAGCCGCGGCCTGTTCGGCAAGCCGGCGAACCCGGCCTATATCGAGGCGACGCTCAGGAACCTCTCGTTGTGGGACAAAAAGGACAGCCGGATCATGACGCTGTCCGGCGGCATGAAGCGGCGCGTGCTGATCGCCAAGGCCCTGTCGCACGAACCGCAAATCCTGTTCCTCGACGAGCCCTCCGCGGGCGTGGACGTCGAGTTGCGCCAGGACATGTGGCGGCTGGTGCGCGGGCTGCGCGACAGCGGCGTCACCATCATCCTCACCACCCACTACATCGAGGAGGCCGAGGAGATGGCCGACCGCGTCGGCGTCATCAGCCGGGGCGAGATCATCCTGGTGGAGGAAAAAGCCGAACTGATGCGCAAGCTCGGCCGCAAGCAGCTTACGCTGCAACTGCAAGCGCCGCTGGAACGCCTCCCGCCGGAGCTCGACGCCTACCGCCTGGAACTGTCTTCGCAGGGCACGGAACTCGTATACACCTATGACACGCGGGGCGAGCGCACCGGGATCACGGCGCTGCTCCGGGACCTCGGCGCGGCCGGCATCCGGTTCAAGGACCTGCAAACCAGCCAAAGCTCGCTTGAGGACATCTTCATCGGGCTGTTGCGGAAGCGGGCATGAACGTCCATGCGGTCCGGGCGATCTACGGTTTCGAGATGGCGCGCACCCGGCGCACCCTCCTGCAAAGCGTCGTGGCGCCGGTGATCTCGACATCGCTGTATTTCGTCGTGTTCGGTGCGGCGATCGGCTCGCGGATCAGCACCGTCGAGGGCGTTCCCTACGGCGCATTCATCGTGCCGGGCCTGGTCATGCTCTCATTGCTGACGCAGAGCATCGCCAACGCCTCGTTCGGCATCTACTTCCCGCGCTTTTCCGGCACGATCTACGAGATCCTGTCGGCCCCGGTCTCCCCATTCGAGATCGTACTGGGTTATGTCGGCGCGGCAGCGACCAAGTCGATCGCGCTCGGCGCCATCATCCTGCTGACGGCGTCCCTGTTCGTGCCGTTGCGCATCGAGCATCCGGGCTGGATGGCGCTGTTCCTGATCTTGACCGCCGTGACGTTCAGCTTGTTTGGTTTCATCATCGGATTGTGGGCGGATGGTTTCGAGAAGCTGCAGCTCGTGCCGCTGCTGGTGGTGACGCCGCTCACGTTCCTGGGCGGCAGCTTCTATTCCGTCGACATGCTGCCGCCGGCTTGGCGGACGGTCACGCTGCTCAACCCGGTGCTCTATCTCGTCAGCGGCTTTCGTTGGAGCTTCTTCGGCCAGGCGGATGTCAGCATCGGCGCCAGCCTCGCCATGACGTTCACTTTCCTGGTTGGCTGCTTGGCGCTCGTAACTTGGATGTTCAAGACTGGGTATCGTTTGAAGAATTGAGCGTTTCGCAGGTTCTGGCGAGTTGATGAGTCGACAAGGGCAGCCAGCTCAGTCTGCTTGACCGCTGACGCTGTGCCTTCCACGATGCTATCTCAATGTTCTATTCTCCAGAAGCTATTGTAAAACTTGTTGCGCTCAACAATGCCCATGCCGCTGAGTTGTCTTGGCTCGATGCCAGGCAGTTGGGCATACTTCTCAACCGGGCATTCTATGCGCGCAGCATCGGTCAGGCCGAGGCCTTTCTGCTAGCCTTCGATGAAACGGCCATCTACGACAGCCCGAACTATCTCTGGTTCCGGGAACGCTATCCACGTTTCGTCTATATCGACCGCGTTGCCGTCTCGCCGACCGCGCGCAGACGTGGCCACGCCCAGCGCCTGTATGCCGACTTGGGCCAGTGGGCGGCGGCTGAACGCCACAGCATCATCTGCTGCGAGGTCAACCTCGACCCGCCAAACCCAGCGTCGGACGCACTCCACGCTGCCCTTGGATTCACCGAGGTGGGCCGGGCCGCACTCCATGGCAGGGGCAAGACGGTCCGCTATTTAACCCTTCCTATCACTCCCGACCGAGCCGAGGAACCCGTGTGACCCGCACACCACGGCTGCGGAAACGGTCGAGGGGGCGTCTCCGCTCCTTGAAGCCTTTGACCCAATGTATCAGCCAGAAAGTACTGGCCCCCAGGCTTTGATGGCGGTAAATGCCCTGCCCGTCAGCCAAAGCGCTCACTGGCCAACTCCATCGCCCACCCCCAGCGTCAACAGCAGCACCTGCGGCCCAACCGCGAGCACGATGGTGCCCAAGTTGGTCAGCGCCACAAGTCCCGCCGCCCGGCCGCGGGACAGGCTCAGCCCATGCCGGGCCAAAAGCCAGTTCAGCCAAAGGCCATAGGCCGCCAACCCCACAATCAGCATCTGGTTCGCCGCGCCCTTCGGCAGGCCAAGCCAAAGGGCGAACTGTTGCATAATCAGCAAAGCCATCGCCGCGAGCGGCAACGCCCATTGGCACCAATTGAACGCGGTCGCATACCGCAGCCATTGCGCCTCGCGGCCCCATGCCCGCGCCAGGGCATGGGACAACACCGCGGGGGCGAGCTGGAGGACCACGGTGGCAAACAGGGTCGCAAGCGCCCGCAGCACGCCCTCAGTCGCCAGCGACAATGCCGCGCCCACAATCGGAAACGCCAACAGCGGCGCCAGGCTCGCGAGAAACGCCTGCGGCGTGTCACCGAACTGCTCCAGGCCGTCCACCCGCCCGCGCGCCAGCCGAGCCATGCCAAGCAGCGGCTTGAGCCGGTCAGAAACCTGCGGCGTCATGCAAACGCCGCCAGCACGCCGCCGTAGATGCGGGCAAGGTGCCGCAGTTCTACGACCGGCACTCGCTCGTCCGCCTGGTGCATGGTCGCGCCGACCAAGCCAAACTCGGCCACCGGGCAATAGCGCGCAATGAACCGCGCATCCGACGTGCCGCCCCCAGTGTCGAGCCGCGGGGTGGTCCCGGACGCCTCGGCGACAGCGGCCACCAGCCGGTCCACCAGCGGACCCGGCGCCGTCAGGAACGACTCGCCGTTCACCGTCACGTCGAGGTCGAACCGCTCGATGTGTTCCGCCAGCGCCGCCCGCAGCCAGGTCTCAAGCGACGCGCCAGTGTGCAGGTCGTTGAACCGGATATTGAACCGGGCCGTGGCGCTCGCAGGGATCACGTTGGTCGCTGTGTTGCCCACGTCGACGCTGGTGACTTGCAGCGAGGACGGCTCGAACCACTCGCTCCCGGCGTCAAGCGGGACGGCGATCAACGCCGACAACGCACGAACCAGGCGATGCACCGGGTTGTCCGCCCGCTGCGGATAGGCGGCATGGCCCTGGACGCCATGCGCCGTCACCGCAGCATTCAGGCTACCGCGACGGCCGACCTTGATCATCTCGCCCAAACGCCCCGGATTGCTCGGCTCCCCCACCAAACAAAAATCAGGGACATGGCCATGCCTGGACATCCACTCCAGCACGCGGACAGTGCCGTCGGTGGCCGGACCCTCCTCGTCCCCGGTGATCAACAGGCTGATGGACCCAAATCCTTTATAATCCGTAACCGCGGCGACAAAGGCCGCGATCGCGCCCTTCATGTCGCAGGCGCCCCGGCCGTATAGCACGCCGTCCCGCACCTCGCCGCCAAATGGGTCGTTGGCCCAGGCGGCCCCTGGCGGCACCACGTCCGTGTGCCCGGCGAAGCAAAAATGCGCTCCCCCCACGCCACGCCGCGCAAACAGGTTGGGCGTCGTGCCGAACGGCAGGCGCCAAACCTGGAACCCGAGCGCCTCAAGGGCCGCCGCCAGCACATCCTGCGCCCCCGCGTCGGCCGGCGTGACCGACGCGCAACGGATCAGCGCCTGCGCCAGCGGGACCGGGTCGGCCATCAGTCCCGCAGCAGGTCGTTGATCGACGTCTTGGCCCGAGTGCGTTCGTCGACGCGCTTGACGATCACGGCACAGGTCAACGCAGGGCCAGGCTGCCCGTTCGCCATCGGACGGCCCGGCAGCGTGCCGGGAACGACGACGGAATATGCCGGCACCCGGCCCATGAAGATCTCGCCCGTGGCACGGTCCACGATCTTGGTCGACTGGCTGATGAACACGCCCATCGCCAGCACGCTGCCGCGCTCGACCACCACGCCCTCCACGACCTCCGACCGCGCGCCGATAAAGCAATCGTCCTCTATTATAGTGGGATTGGCCTGCAACGGCTCCAACACGCCGCCCAGGCCGACGCCACCGCTGAGGTGGCAGTTGCGGCCCACCTGTGCGCAGCTTCCGACAGTCACCCAAGTGTCGATCATGGTGCCGCGGTCCACATAGGCGCCGACGTTCACGAAGCTGGGCATCAGGATCACGCCCGGCGCGATATACGCGCTATGGCGGACAACCGAGCCCGGCACGGCGCGGAAGCCGGCAGCGGCAAAATGGTTGGCGCCCCAGCCGGTGGTCTTCAGCGGCACCTTGTCAAAGGCCGGCGCGTCCCCGGTGCCAGGCATCGGGACAGAGTCGTTGAGCCGGAACGACAGCAACACTGCCTTTTTCAGCCAATCATGCACGGTCCAGCCCTGCGCGCCAGGCTCGGCGACCCGTAGCTCACCCGTGTCGAGCGCTGCCAAAACGGCGTCCACCGCCTGCCGCCCTGGGCCGGCAGTGGCGGCGGACAACATTTCCCGTTGTTCCCATAGTTGCTCGATTTCGGGTCGGAGGGCGTGCTGGGACATGCGGCGAGACTCTCGGCTGGCGTGGCGCGGACCATGCGCAGACCGCTCTCCGGTGTCAATTCGCCGCCAGCGGCAGGCAGCGGGCCAGTTAACGAAGTCTTCAGCACAGCCAGCGTAAACTCGACGCATGGAAATGATGCCAATGACCGCCAATGCCGAAACGGCGTCTCCGCGGACGGGTCCGTTGGGAACGACCCTGCTTGACACCCGGCAGCGCTGGCAAGGGTTCGGCATGATCGCGGCGAGCCTGATGTTCGAGACGGACCTGGAAGGGCGCGTAACCTTCATGGCGCCGGACCACGTGCTGGGTTGGCCGGCCTCCGCCCTGCTCGGCGACGCAGCCGACGCACTGCTCATCAGGCCTGATGCGCCGGGCAGAACGTTGGAGCCGTTCCGTTTTGCCACGCTGGCACAGGATCGCCGGGTCTGGCTGCGCGACGCGGCGGGACGGATGGCATGCATGGCCATGTCGTCGAGGCCGTTGCTGGACCAGTGCGGCCAGCGGGTCGGGACGCGCGGCGTAGGGGTTGATGTCACCCATAGGGAACAACGCGAAGCAGCCGCGGCGGCGGCATTGTGCCGCGCGGACGTGCTGGACCACACGATGAACCAGATGCGGCAGGAGCTGACGGCGCCGGACATGATGCAGGCGGGCCTGAACGCGATCATGCTCGCCGTGGGCGCACAGGGCGTCGCCTTGCTGGACCTGGCCACAGCACCGCTGGACGGACCGCTGGCGCTGCCATGGCCCGTGCTGCACTATGCGGGACAGGACCCGCTGCCAGTTCTCGCGGACGCATTGGCATTGCTGCAAGGGCAAGACGACGCGGTGGTCGCGGGACGGACGCCGCAGGGCTACACGGTGCTGGCCTGCCCCGCCTCCACGCGGTTCGGCGAACAAGCCGGGCTCGTCGCCTGGCGCCCCGCTGGCAGCCGGGCGTGGGACGGAGACGACCTCAAGCTGGCGACCTCGGTCACCGGGCTGATCCGCATCGTGATGGAGCACGAGTCCATCCAACGCGAGTTGGCGCGCCAGGCGCGGACCGACTCGCTGACGGGTTTGCTGAACCGCCGGGCGTTCATGGACGAGGCTGCGAGGCGGATCGACCGCCTGGACCGGGAGGCGCTGCCGGGCACCCTGCTGTTCGTCGACCTCGACCGTATGAAGCTGCTGAACGACCGGTTGGGCCATGAGGCCGGGGACGCCGCGCTTGATGCTGGTTGCCGAGCTGCTGCGCCACACCGTGCGTCCCGCCGACCTGGTGGCGCGGCTAGGCGGGGACGAGTTCGCGATATGGCTCGATGGCTCGGACGAGCTGACGGCGGCCGAGCGTGCCGAGGGCCTGCGGATCGGCTGCCCGCGGGCGCTGGCCCACCTGACACTGGGGCAGGAGCTGGACATGACCATGTCGATCGGCATCGCCTGCCGCCAGCCCGGCGGCGGCGAGGCGCTCGACAACCTGCTCCAGCGTGCCGACCAAGCGATGTACGAGGTCAAACGCGCCGGCCGTGGGCATTGGCGCGTCTCGCATGCGGAACCGGCGCCTTGACGAGTTCGGCGCCCCGACCTGCGCCATGATGCTGGCGGCCCTGGGCGACGCATTCCCACTTGCGGTCGACACACTGCCGCAGTGCCTCGAAACCCTTGAGCTGCCTGCGCGCTGATCACGCTGGCGCACGTCCCGCTTCGCCAGTATGGATGCGGCAATGGTAGGTTGGACGGACATCGCGTGGGATGGCTGGGTCGCGCGGCTGCCGTCCACGTGGCGTCCCTACGTCATGCTGGTGCGGCTGGACCGCCCGATTGGCGCTTGGCTGCTGTTCCTGCCGGGCCTCTGGAGCATCCTGCTCGCAGCCCCCACCAATGTACGCGCTGCATGGCTCATTCTGCTGTTCGGTCTAGGCAGCATTGTGATGCGCGGCGCCGGCTGCCTCGTGAACGACATGTGGGACCGCGACATGGACCGCCTCGTGACGCGGACAGCCGGGCGGCCGCTCGCCAGCGGCGCATTGCGCATGCGGCAGGCTACCGGGTTCCTGGCCGTGCTGCTCAGTTTGGGCCTGCTTATCCTCCTGCAATTGAATGGGCTGGCGCAGGCATTGGGCGTCGGGTCGCTGGCGCTAGTGGCGCTGTATCCGCTGGCGAAACGCATAACGTGGTGGCCGCAGGCGGCACTCGGCGTCACCTTTGGCTGGGGCGCGCCGATGGGCTACGCCGCGGCGGCGGGATACATCGACGCGCCGGCGCTGCCGCTATACGCGGCGGCGTTCGCGTGGATACTGGGCTACGACACGGTCTATGCGCACCAGGACCGCGAGGACGATGCGTTGATCGGGGTGCGCAGCACGGCGCGGCTGTTCGCCGGGCAGACGCGGCCATTCCTGGCGGCCTGCTACGCGGCCACAATCGGGTTGCTGGCGCTGTCGGGCTGGCTCGCCGGACTGTCGGCTTGGTTCTTCCTAGCCTTGGTGCTCCCGGCCGCACTGCTGGCGTGGCAGGCCGCGACCATCGACATCGACGACCCCCGCGGCTGCCACCAGCGGTTCAAGCTGAACCGGGAGGCCGGGCTGCTGGTCGCCGCCGCAATCCTGGCCGGCCGGCTATGACGCTGCTGCGGCAGTTCCTGGCGTACTACCGGCCGCACGTCCGGCTGCTGCTGCTCGACTTCGGCTGCGCCGCGCTGTCCGGCCTGCTCGAACTCGGCTTCCCCATGGCGGTGCGCGCCTTCATCGACCGCCTGTTGCCGCAGGGCGACCAGTCGGTGATCCTGCTCGCGATCGCCGCCCTGCTCGCTGTCTACCTGCTGAACGGCGGGCTGACGGCGATGATCATCTATTGGGGCCACGTGCTCGGCATCAGCATCGAGACCGAGCTGCGCCGCCGCGCCTTCGACCACCTGCAAAAGCTCTCGTTCCGCTTCTTCGACAACCAGAAGACCGGCCACCTGGTCAGCCGCCTGACGACCGACCTGGTCGACGTCGGCGAGGTCGCGCACCATGGCCCCGAGGACCTGGTCATCGCCCTGCTGACCTTCCTCGGCGCCTTCGCGCTCATGGTTCACGTCAGCCCCCCGTTGGCCCTGATCGCCGCGTTGGTCGTGCCGGTCGCGATGGGGATCGTGGCGCACTACGGCGGACGCATGGATCGGAGCTGGCAGGCGCAGTTCCGCCGCATCGCCGGGTTCAATGCCCGAATCGAGGAGAACGTAGGCGGCGTGCGCGTCGTCCAGGCCTTCGCCAACGAGGACCACGAGCGCGCCCTGTTCGCTGCCGACAACGCCAGCTACAAAACCGAGAAGCTGCGCGCCTACGCAGCGATGGCCGTCAGTCTCACGCTCAACTACCTCGGCATGCGGCTGGTGCAGATCGTCGTGATGCTGGCCGGCACGGCCTTCATCGTGCGCGGCGGGCTTTCGGTGGGCGATTTCGTCGCTTTCCTGTTGCTGGTCGGCGTATTCTACCGCCCGCTCGACAAGATCAGCGCCGTCATTGAGACCTATCCGCGCGGCATCGCCGGCTTCCGGCGCTACCTGGAGTTCCTGGCCATCGCGCCCGAGATCGCCGACCAGCCGGACGCCATCACCGCGCCCCCGCTGCGCGGCGAAGTCCGCTACGAGGATGTGACCTTCGGCTACGAACCCAGCCGCCCGGTGCTGCAAGGCATCAGCCTCGACATCCGCGCCGGGGAAACGGTGGCACTGGTCGGGCCGTCGGGCGCGGGCAAGACGACATTGTGCTCCTTGCTGCCGCGCTTCTACGAGGTCGAGGCGGGGCGCATCACCATCGACGGCATCGACATCCGCAGCATGACGCGCGTCTCGCTCCGGCGGCAGATCGGCATCGTGCAGCAGGACGTTTTCCTGTTCGCCGGCAGCTTGCGGGACAACATCGCCTATGGCCGGCTCGGCGCGGACGAAACTGCGATCCGGGACGCCGCCGCCCGCGCGCGGTTGGGCGACCTGATCGACAGCCTGCCGCAAGGCCTCGACACGGTCGTGGGCGAGCGTGGCGTCAAGCTGTCCGGCGGGCAGAAGCAACGGCTGGCCATCGCCCGCATCTTTCTGAAGAACCCGCCCCTGCTGATCCTCGACGAGGCGACCTCGGCGCTGGACAGCGAAACCGAGCGCGCCATCCAGCAGTCGCTTGCCGAATTGGCAGACGGGCGCACGACCCTCATCATCGCCCACCGCCTGGCGACCATCCGCGACGCCGACCGGATCATCGTCGTGACCGAGGCCGGAATCGCCGAGCAGGGCACCCACTCAGAGCTTCTGCGGGTGGACGGCGCCTACCGGCGGCTGCACGACGCGCAGTTCGGCGGGCTGGTTGCGTAGTGAGCGCGGCCTTCATCCAGGCGCACACCGTATTGGCCCGTGCCCCGCTGGTGCCCGAGATCATGCTGCACTTGGCGACCGAGATCACGCCGATTTGGCAGGCCAGCGAGACCTGGCTGCAACAGGCGAACATCGAGCCGCCATTTTGGGCCTTCGCCTGGCCCGGCGGACAAGCGCTCGCCCGGCGCATACTTGACCATCCAGAGACCGTCCGTGGCCGCCGGGTGCTGGACTTCGCCGCCGGCTGCGGCATCGCGGCGATCGCCTGCGCCATGGCAGGCGCGGCCAAAACCGAGGCGGCCGAAATCGACGCCATGGCCGTTGCGGCGATCCTCGCAAATGCGTGCGCAAACCATGCCACGGTCTGCGCCCTGGCCGAAGACGTGGTTGGCCATCCTTGCCGCTGGGACCTCATTCTATGCGGCGACGTCTGCTACGAAGCGCCGATGACTCAACACATCATGCCATGGCTGCGCCGCATGGCCGCGGTGTGCGAGGTCTGGATCGCCGATCCCGGACGGGCCTACCTGCCGACCCATGGGTTGGCATTGCTTGGGGAGTACGCCGTGCCAACGTCGCTGGAATTGGAGGACCGGGTGCTGCGAACCACTCGGCTATACCAACTGTCAGGAACGACCCAGGGGCTGTAGGCCGCCAAAAAGCCTAGTACCGGCCCGGCTGCTCCCGTGTGCGCTGGTCATCGTCGTACGTGCGTCGCTGGTCCGTGCGTTGGCGGTCCTGGTTGCGGTCCAGGCGGTTACGGTCCTCAGCACGGCGGCGGTCGTCATCGCGCCGGTCGTCACCGCGCCGCTCGTCACGTCCGCGGCCAGCTTCATCGCGGCGGCGCAGTTCGTCGCGCCGTGTCTCCTCCTGGTCGCGGCGGCCCTGCTCATAGATCTCCCGCTCGCGGTCCTGTTGGTTTGGCTGCTGCTGGCTCGGCGCGATCTGCCGCTGTAGCAAACGTCCGACATCATTGAGGCTCTGTGCTGCGGCCGGGACGGCAACCGCCGCACTGATCGCCGCCGCCACTAGGTAACTGCGCATCGCACCCTCCTATTTTGAAGCTGCAACGCCACAGAAGGCCAACGAGTTCGGTTCACGCGGTCTCAACCATCACCAGCTCCGCATCGCTCACAGCCGTGATAACCAGCTCGGCCTCATCTGTGACCGCAACCCCGTCGCGTGGGCCAGCGGCAGCGCCGTTCACCGTGACCTCGCCCGAAGCCGGCACCAAATAGGCCCGGCGCCCCGGCGCCAACGTATGCCGCACCACTTGGCCCGCCACTAGTTTGCCGGCGAGCACCGCCCCATCGGCGTGCAACGGCAGCGCGCCGTCGCGCCCGTCGCCCGACGCCAGCACACGCAGGCCCTCTCCCGCCGCCGGAAAGCTGCGGGCGCCCCAGCCCGGCTCCACGCCAGCCTGGTTCGGGGTCAGCCAAATCTGGAAAATACGGGTTTCAGCCGACTCGCGGTTGTACTCGGCATGGGTGATGCCACGGCCAGCGTGCATAACCTGCACGTCGCCGGCCTCGGTCCGCCCCTCGTTGCCCAGGTTGTCGCGGTGGGTGATCGCGCCCTGCCGGACATAGGTGATGATCTCCATGTCCCGGTGCGGATGCGGGTCGAACCCCGTGCCGGCGGCAATCTGGTCGTCGTTCCACACCCGCAGGGCACCGAAGCCCGTCCGCGCCGGGTTGAAGTAGTTGCCGAAACTAAAATGATGGCGCGCATGCAGCCAGTCGTTTTGGAACTCGCCCAAACTGGCGAACGGACGGATGTCGATCATGCACGCCTCCATTAAGCTGCTTGGCCCCTAACGTGGTAAGCGGGCCGCGCATTGTCACGCCTGTCCGTCAACCACCCGGCGCCGGGCAGCGTCCCGCCAGCCGCGTCACCGGGCCATCAAGTCACCGCGCCATCAAGACGGGCAACGCCGCATTCTCCAGCACGTGCCGGGTCACGCCGCCGAGGATCAGTTGCCGAAGGCGGGAGTGGCTGTAAGCGCCCATCGCGAGCATATCGGCGCCGAACTCCCTCGCAGCGGTCAGCACGCCGCGGCCCACTTCGCGCTCCAGCGGCCGGAACTGCGCGATCTCGGGCCGGATGCCGTGCAGCGCCAAATAGCTGGCGAGCTCGGCCGCCCCAGGACCGCGCCGCTGGTACTCGTCGGCGGACAGCACGCGCACCGCCTCGGCCCGCTGCATCCAGGGAATCGCCGCATGGACCGCGGCGGCACTCTCGGCGGTGCCGTTCCAGGCGACGCAAATGCGGGTGCCAATCGTCGGCCCGGCCTTTTGCGGCGCGATCAGCACCGGGCGCCCGCTGTCGAACAGCACGGCGTGCAGCGCGTCGGAGCTGGATACGTCGTCCCCGGCCTCCGGATGCGGCACGACCGTAAGGTCGGCGAGCCGGGCAAGCTGGGCGACAAGGTCCTCCTCCCGCCCGGTGACGCTGGTGAAGTCCGCGGTGGCGCCGGCCCGGAAGTGCGGCTCGGCCACCACGACGCCGTGCGCCGCCACGAACCGATCGAACATCGTGCGCACGGCGTTGCTGCGGTCGGTGCTCTCCTTCTCGGTTGCCGACATCATTTCCTCGATCATCGCGCCCGACAGCCCCTCGCCGGCCAACGGCGCCACGTCGCGGCTGTCGACGCGGACATGCAGCGCGGTCACGTGCGCATCCCACATTCGCGCGACAACCAGCGCCGTGGACAACGCAGCCTCGCCGGCGGCGGTGCCGGTCAGGGGCAGCAGCAGCTTGCGTATGGCCATCGCTCAAGCTCCTCGATCACAGATGCGGAGAGAATGTTACCATACTTTGCTCGGCACGCACCTGCACAGTTCTGCCGGCTCCAGTTCTGCCGATAACGCCTCTCCCAACCCATCAGCCCCAAACTGACCGTCACCTGATGGCTGAACGAGGGCGCTACGTCCCTTGCATTGCCAGCCGTGCCTCGCGCAGCGCCGCGCCAGCATCGGTCGCCTCGATATGGCGCCAATCCCCAGGTGGCACGACGGCAGAGACGGCGCGCAGCACGGCGACGGTCGCATCCGACGCGTCGCCCAGGCGCGCCGCGACCCGGTGCTCCAACTCGGCCATCGGCGCGTGCAGCCACAGGCCCACGAACGGCACCCCCGCCGCCCCTGCCACGCTCTCGCGCAGGCCAGGATCGAGGAACGTTGCGTCCACCACGACCGCGTGGCGGCCAGCTATGGCGTCCCGCACATTGGCCAGCAGCGCCGCATCGGTGCGGCGGTGGCTTGCAAGGTCGTAGGCGCTGGTCGGCAGGCGGACCTCTGGACGCACCGCCTGCAAGCGCTTGCGGACCTCGTCGCTCCGCAGCACGAGCGCGCCGGGCGCGGGGCCGAGTTCGGGCGCCAGCCCTCGGGCCAAGGTGGTCTTCCCGGTCCCCATCAGGCCACCGATGGCAACGACCACGGGCGCCGCCGACTGCAAGGCAGAGAGTGCGGCGTCGAGGTAGTCGAGCCCGCCCTTGCCGCGGCTCGCCTCGACATGCGCGCGGACCATCGCCCGCATCGACAGGAACGGCGGCAGCAACCCGACCAGCGCCGCATCGCCGCTGCGGCCCACATAACGCCCCAGCACGCGGTTGGCGGCGGCACGTGAAACGCGGTGTTCCAGGTCCATCAGCAGGAACGCCAGATCGTAGCCAAGGTCGATGGTGGCCAAATCTTCGTCGAACTCCAGTGCGTCGAACGGCGCCGGCCGGCCCTGCCATAGCAGCAAGTTGCCCAGGTGCAGGTCCCCGTGGGCACGGCGCACGAAGCCGGAAGCCGCCCGCCGCTCGATCAAGCCGGCGCCCATGTCGATCGCGGCCAGCATGCCGTCCTGCCACCGGCGCACCGCGTCCGCCGGCAGTTCGGCCGCAAGCGCCGAGCGGCCATTCCCAAGCGCGACATCGCGCAGGCGCAGCACAGGATCCGCCACCTGCACTGGCGCGAGCGCCGCGTGCATCTCCGCCACGGCGTCCGCGGTGGCGTCCAGCAGCGCCGGCGTCAGCGTCATCCCATCCAGGAAGTCGCTTTCAGGCACGCGGGCCATGCGCAGCACCCAATCGACCGTGCTGCCCGGCGCGCCATCCGGTCCGGCGCCAAACCCGAATCCGCCCTGCTGCCGCACTATGGGCGCCACGTCGCGATAGAGGCCGGGCGCGTAAGGTGCGTTCAACTCCAACTCGCGTTGCAAGAACCGCCGGCGGTCGCCTATGCCGGAGAAGTCGAGGAACGGCAGCCGGACAGCCTTTTTCAACTTCCAAACGGTGTCCGCGCCGCGGAACACAGCCGAGATATGCGTCTCGACCGGCGGCGCCCCGGCCAGGCCTTCCAGGAACGCCGCAACCTCCGCCTGACCGGACGGGACCGCCATCTAGGGGTAGAGCGCCCCGGTGCTCCAACCCTCGCCCGCCCGCGTGTACACCCGGCGGTCATGCAGCCGGAACGGCATATCCTGCCAGAACTCGATCAACCGCGGCCTCACCCGAAATCCGGACCAGTGCGGCGGGCGCGGCACCGTGTCGCCGGGATAGCGCGCGTCAAGCTCGGCGATCCGGCGCTCCAGCTCGCCGCGCGACGGCAGCGGGCGCGACTGGTCCGACGCCAACGCACCAAGGCGGGAGACGCGGGCGCGACTCTTGAAGTAGCTGTCGGCCTCTGCGTCGCTCACCGCCTCAACGTCGCCCTCGACCCGGACCTGGCGTTGCAGCGTCTTCCAATGGAACAGCAACGCAGCGCGCGGGTTGGCGATCAGCTCACCCCCCTTGCGGCCCTCCCGGTTGGTGTAGAAAACGAAGCCGCGCGCATCGAAATCCTTCAGCAGCACGATCCGGGCAGAGGGCACGCCGTCGGGGGTGCAGGTGGCGACCGTCATCGCATTCGGGTCGTTGACCTCGGTGCCTTTGGCCTCGTCGAACCACGCCTGGAACAGCAGGAACGGGTCGGCAACGGCAGGGACGCCGCGGGTTTCAAGGGACGGAAGCGGGGTGTCAGGCATCGCAAGCCTCCTCGTTGAGCGCACCATGCCGAGTTAGGCTTGCCTCGCCAATAACAACATACGCCGTAGGAGACTCTTCAACAGCCCCCACGCCTAAACCGACGACAGCACCGCCGGTGCCAACTCGGGCACCTTGGCCGCCGGGTGGGCCGGGTTGCGAAAGCGCAGCTCGCCATCCGGCGCGCTGTCCGGCTCCGGCAGGCCGAACAGCTCCAGGCGGGACACGCAGGTCACGGCGACCACGTTGCGCGCCTCGGGATGGGTCATGAACTTGCGGGCCTCGCCCTCCAGTTCCAGCTTCTCGCGTAGGCCCCGCCACTCGGCGCGGTCGGTGTCCTCGATGAACATCGCGAGGATGCCGGGCCGGGTGCCAGTCAGGCGGGCCGGGGCGATGGCGGCCATGCGGCGGCGGATCGCGACCGCAACCTCGTCCTCCTGCCCGGCCCGCGCCGCCATCACGAACACGCCGCCGCCGGCGGCCGTAACGGACAGGTGCGCCTCCGGCCCGAACTCCCGGCGCAAACGCGGCATCAGCCCCAGCTCGTCCGCCTGCGCCGCCGCCAGCATCAGCGGATCGAGCCGCAGCACCGCCGCCTCGTCGTGGTCCGCCCGGCGCGACTCGCCCAGCATCGCGGTGATGCGGGCGTGCAGAACCGCCAGCAACCCGTCGTCCTGCCCCTCCCGCAAACCCTGCGGCAAAGTCATCTTTAGGATGTAGCGGCCCGGGTGCGCACGCAGCCAGGTCTGCAGCTCCGCGTCGATGCGGTCCACCAGGCTGAACCAGGCGCCTCGGTGCACGCCGCGCCCGTCCTCGGCGGAGATGACGTCGCAGGCAACCTCTGCCTCGACGCCGTCCCGGTGCAGCAACAGGTCGAACGGCGCCGCGTCCTCAAGCCCGGCAAACGCCACCGTGAAGCCGCGCGAACGCTGCAACTCCGCCGTGCGCAGAAGGTGGAACGACGGCACCAGGCAGGCATCCTCGACGATGGCCGCGCGGAGCAACGCCGCAAGCCGCAGCCGGCCCTCGTTGGGCAGCGCATCCAGCAGCGTGACGGCAGAGGCGGCAAGGGCCGCGATCCGACGATCGGCAATGCTGGCCGGCCGGCCCGACACGTCCAGCCGCAGCCGCTCGATCGTGAGCTCAATGCAGTGGCGCTGCGACCTCTGCCGCCCTGACCGGGTTTGCGCGCCCGTGCCGGAGCGCAGCTTGGTCAGCCGGTCACGCCAAAGACGTATGCCGATACAATCAACGAAAGCGTCGAGCGCGGCGGAGTCGATGGGATCAGGACGCGACTGCATTAATGCACATCCCTGCCACTAGGCATGGTTGCGCGCAATAGAATGCACCCGCCGCGCTGCAATCGCACGACTAATTGCGCGACGGCCGTACTGAGCACGACACGTCCAGCGCTTGCGCCCAACGCCGCAACAAACGATCAACCGGCACAAGCCGTCGTCGTCCTGCCTACCAGAGCCGCCCGTGTGCCGACGCACAACCCGCTACTAACCTCTATGGCCTTCACGGCATTGATCCTCATCAGCGCCAATGCGCGGTTTGCGTCAGCCTACCATGAACCTACCATGAATAGGTTGAGCCAGATACGTCCAGGTGCGGCAGAGCGCCGGTGGCAGCAATCCCCGTCGCCGTATCTACGTATACGCGCGACCCCGCCTTGTGGATCACCGCCGGCTCCCCTTTTCACTCAGCGAACGCCACATCGTCGGGACAGAACAGAGTCCTGGTCAACGGCGTCCTAATCCCAGCCTGCCCGGTCGGCGGCACGCCCACCCATCTACATCATCCGGCGAACTATCGCACACGGCGTAGATGATCTCCAACCCACGGCGCCCACCTTGGGTTGCAACACGGAACAGCTCTCCAGACATATCTCGGCCACCGCTCCCTGGCCTTCGATCCTTCGCTCTCCGAGTCCCGATCACGGGTTGCTGGCGACGTTGATATCGGGCGCCGTCGGGTTCTTCATGCCAACCACATGGTAGCCGCTGTCGACATGGTGGACCTCGCCCGTCACGCCCGAGGACAACGGGCTCAGCAGATACAGCCCGGCGCCGCCCACCTCCTCCAGTGACACGTTGCGCTCCAACGGCGAGTTATACTGGTTCCAGCGCAAGATGTAGCGGAAATCGCCGATCCCGCTCGCCGCCAGCGTCTTCATCGGCCCCGCCGACAGCGCGTTCACCCGGATGCCCTGGCCGCCAAGGTCCGCCGCCAGGTAGCGCACCGACGACTCCAGCGCCGCCTTCGCGACCCCCATCACGTTGTAATGCGGCATCACCCGCTCGGCGCCCAAGTAGGTGAGCGTCAACAACGACCCGCCCGCCCGCATCAGCGGCACCGCCCGCTGCGCCACCGCAGTGAACGAGAAACACGAGATGTCCATCGCCATCAGGAACGCCTGCCGCGGCGTGTCCATATACTTCCCGCGCAAATATGTCTTGTCCGCGAACGAGATGGAGTGCACCAGGAAATCGATGCTGCCCCAAGCCTCCTTGATGGCGGCGAACGCGGCATCGAGGCTCGCGTCGTCCGTCACGTCGCAGGGCACGACGACCGAACTGCCGACGCTCTCGGCCAACGGCCGCACCCGCTTGCCCAGTGCGTCGCCCTGGTAGGTGAAGGCGACCTCCGCCCCCTGCGCCACGCAGGCGGCGGCGATGCCCCAAGCGATCGACCGATCGTTCGCCACCCCCATGATCACGCCGCGCTTGCCCTTCATCAGGGTGCCTTGGAAAACTGGGCTGCCGTCCGGCATGGGGGACCTCGGTGCGAAAGTGGGGTTGGCCGTGGTGGCACAGCCCAGCGAAAGGGGGAAGCCCCCAGAGAGGCCCCCAGAGAGGCCCCCAGAGAGGCCCCCAGAGAGGCCCCCAGAGAAGCCCCCAGAGAAGCCCCCAGACCACAGGGCCGATCATCACCCTAAAATGTTGCAGCGCAAAATCCGAACCGTCACGCTTCTGCCACGTTGATGCGCGACGGTAAGCGGACCAAAGGAGGAACAGCGGCATGTCGGACTGCGACGCGGCGGCAAAGCTTGACGAGCTGGACCGTATCCTGAACGACCCAGATGTTCCGATGGAACCCGCGCGCGTGTGGGCGTTGCTGGCGGAGATCGCGCAACTGAACGCCACCTGCTAGGGCCTAGCCCCGCCGGGCCGCGATCAGGAACTCGCGGTTGCCCTCCGGACCCGTGATCGGGCTGTCCGTAACCCCCAGCACCTGCCAGCCCGGCAGAGCTTCCCACCATCCGCGCACACGGACGCAGACCGCGCGGTGCACTGCCGCATCCCGCACCACGCCTCTTGCGCCCACCTGCCCCGGCCCGGCCTCGAACTGCGGCTTTATCAACGCGACCGCCCAAGCCCCCGGCGCACATAGGGCAAGCGGCGCCGGCAGCAAGGTCGCGAGGCCAATGAACGCCGCGTCGCACACCAGCGCCCCGATCGGTTCCGGCACTTGCTCCCGCGTCAAATAGCGCGCGTTGGTGCGCTCGCGCACCACGACCCGCGCGTCGCTGCGCAGCCGCCAGGCGAGCTGGCCATGCCCCACGTCCACCGCGTAGACCCGCGCAGCGCCATGATGCAGCAGCACGTCGGTGAACCCCCCAGTGGACGCCCCCACGTCCAGGCAAACCAGTCCCGCCGCGCGCAGCCCGAAATGGCCGATCGCGTGGTCAAGCTTCAGCCCGCCGCGCGAGACCCACGGATGGTCCTGCCCGCGCACCTCCAGCGCCGCGTCGGCCGCGAGCCCGTCCCCGGCCTTGTCGACCCGCCGGTCCCCGCTCCAGACCTTGCCGGCCAGTATGAGCGCCTGCGCGCGTGTGCGGCTTTCAACCAGGCCGCGGTCCACCAACAACTGGTCCGCGCGCCGCTTCGGCAATGGCGGCTGCCTCAACGCTCCCTGGCGACCACATAGCCCGCCAGTGCGCGCAGCCCGTCGGCACGGCCATCAAACGCGGCCAGGTACTCGGCCGCCTGGCCCGCCAGCATGACCGCCTGCGCCCGCGCACGCTCAACGCCCAGCAGCGCCACAACGGTCGCCTTGCCGGCCGCCTCGTCCTTTCCCGCGGTTTTGCCGATGCCCTCGGTCGTGCCCACCGCGTCCAGCACGTCGTCGACGATCTGGAACGCGGCCCCCAGGTCCCGCCCGTAGGCCGCAACCTGCGCCCGCAACGGCGCCGCGGCCCGGCCAAGGATCGCCCCGGCCTCCGCGCTGTACTGGATCAGCCGCCCGGTCTTCAGCGCCTGCAGCCGCGTCACCTCCTCGTTGGTCAGCGCCTGGCCCTCGGTCGCCATGTCGATCATCTGCCCCCCCGCCATGCCGCGCGCCCCGGAGGCCAGGCCGAGCGCCGCCACCAGCTCGCACCGGGCCAGCGGGTCGGAATGGGTCTCGGCGTCGGCCAGCAGCTCGAACGCCCGCGCCTGCAGCGCGTCCCCGGCCAGGATCGCTGTCGCCTCGTCGAACCGCCGGTGCGTGCTGGGCTGCCCACGGCGCAGGTCGTCGTCGTCCATCGACGGCAGGTCGTCATGCACCAGCGAGTAGGCGTGCAGCATCTCGACCGACGCCGCCACCCGCGCCGCCGACGCCCGCGCCACGCCGAACAGCCCGGCCACCTCCATCACCAGGAAGCCGCGCATCCGCTTGCCGCCCCCGAGCGTCGCATAGCGCATCGCCTCAACCAGCCGCCGCTCGTGCCCGTCCGGCAGCGGCAGCAGAGTGTCGATCGCCGCCTCGACCACGGCCGCGTGCTCGGCGAGCGCCGCAGGAACATCGACCGCTGCTGCCGCGTCCATCAATCCATCGCCTTCAACGCCACGCTGCCGTCCGCCCGCTCGACGATCGCCTGCACGCGCGCCTCGGCCTGCGCGAGCTTCATCTCGCAGTGCCGCCGCAGCAGCGCGCCGCGCTCATAGGCGGTGATCGCCTCCTCAAGCTTCTGCTGGCCGCCCTCCAGCCCGCGCACGATGCGCTCCAGCTCGGCCAGCGCGTCCTCGAACGACAAACCGGCAACCTCATTCGCCATACCCTGGAGTCCTTCAAGCCACGCGCACTATTGCCGCATCAGGCGGCGGACGTGCAAGGCGGCGGAGGCCGCCAGCGCTTTGAGGTTGTAGCCCCCCTCCAGCACCGACACCAAACGGCCCCCGCAGTGCTTGTCGGCCAGGGCGACCAGCTCGTCGGTGAACCAGCCGAAGTCCTCGGTGTCCAGCCGCAGTTCCGCCAACGGATCGGCGCGGTGGGCGTCGAACCCGGCCGACAGGATCAGCAGCTCCGGCTCCCAGGCATCGAGCGCCGGCAGGCCGACGCGCTCCCAGGTGCGGCGGAAGTCGGCGCCGGTCGCGCCGGGCGGCAGCGGCAGGTTCAGCACGTTGCCCGCCACCCCCCGCTCCTCGGGCGCGCCGGTGCCGGGGTAGCAGGGTACCTGATGGCTGCTGACATAGAGCACGCCAGGGTTGGACCACAGGATGTCCTGGCTGCCGTTGCCGTGGTGGACATCGAAGTCGACCACCGCGATCCGCTTCAACCCCCATCGCGCCTGGGCGTGCAGCGCCGCGACCGCCACCGTGCCGAACAGGCAGAACCCCATCGCCCGGCTGCGCTCCGCATGGTGCCCCGGCGGGCGCGTCGCCACGAAGGCGGCGCGGGCCCAGCCCTCCATAACCGCGTCCACCGCCACCACGGCACCGCCCACCGCGCGCGACGCCGCCTCCCGGCTGCCGTGGCCCATGCTGGTGTCGCCGTCCAGGTGGACGAACTCGCCCGGTGCCGGGTCGATGCCCAAGATGGCGCGCACGTAGTCCGGCGGATGCGCCAACTCAAGCAGCGCCATCGTGGCCTCCGGCGCCACCTCGCGCAGCAAAGGCACGAAATCCGGGTGCTCCAGCGCGTGCAGCACGGAACGCAGGCGCTCCGGCGACTCCGGGTGGTAGCCGCCGTTGTCGTGCCCCAGGCAGGCCGGATGGGTGAACAATGCGACGGTCATGCTGGCTCGCTTGTTGAATATTCGGCCTGGGGAGGTTCGGCCCGGCAGCGGATGGTGAAGCTGAACACCCCCGCGTCCTCCGCCTGCGACACCAAGGCGTGCCCAGTCTCGCGGCAGAACGCCTGGAAATCAGCGACCGCCGCGCGGTCCGTGGCCAGCACGCGCAGCCGGTCGCCCGGCGCCATGCCGCGCAGCGCCCGGTTGGCGCGCAGCACCGGCAACGGGCACTTCATGTCCTTCACGTCGAGCACGGTCTCGGTCATGGATGCATTATCTCCATACGGGCTACGGTAGATCAAGCGGGGGCAGATCAAGCTGGCAAGCGCGGCGGAAGCCGGTATCCTGCCGTCATGGAATATCGGATCGGCGTCGACCTGGGTGGCACGAAGATCGAGGTCGCGGCACTCGACCTTGCCGGCCGGATCGCCTTCCGGCGCCGGGTCGACACCCCCGCCGCCTATGACGGCATCATCGCCGGCATCGCCGCCTTGGTGCAGGCGGCCGAGGCGGAACTCAGCGCGCGTGCCAGCGTCGGCGTCGGCATCCCCGGCATCATCAGCCCCGCGACCGGCCTGGTGAAGAACGCCAACTCGCAGGTGCTGATCGGCCATACGCTGGACCGCGACCTCGCCGATGCGCTGTCCCGGCCCGTCCGCGTCGAGAACGACGCCAACTGCTTCGCCTTGAGCGAGGCGTCGGACGGCGCCGGGGCCGGGCACCGCTGCGTGTTCGGCGTGATCCTCGGCACCGGCTGCGGCGGCGGCATCGTCGTCAACGGCCAGGTCCTGCCCGGCCGCAATCGCATCGCCGGCGAGTGGGGCCACACCCCCCTGCCCTGGCCGCGCGCCGACGAGTGGCCGCAGCCCCCCTGCTGGTGCGGCCAGGCCGGCTGCCTCGAACTCTATTTGGCTGGCCCCGGCCTGGCCCGGTCCTG
>JAABUP010002218.1_pt1 | contig 38428 bp, 36 predicted proteins | sample 5559201 | NCBI WGS metagenome assembly JAABUP01 (sample SAMN10711887, study PRJNA513373) | rock metagenome | isolation source: Antarctica rocks | place: Antarctica | reverse complement strand
AGTGGACCAGGCATGGAAGCTCTGAAAGACATAGCATTTGGCTCCGTGCGTACAGTCATCTCTCCTTGTACTGGTCAGGGATTTGTCCTGAACATCTGTGATTTTCGTCCTGAACTCTCCATCAAAACGCCTGTTAAGTTTTCGTTAGCGCAGACAGCCGGCATCATTGGCAAATTCATCGAATACCCCTTCGATACCGTCAAAGTTCGGCTACAGTCCCAGCCAGATCACTTGCCATTACGTTATGATGGACCCCTTGATTGCTTCCGACAGTCATTTCGACTTGAAGGGTTCCGAGGACTTTATCGCGGCGTCAGCGCTCCTTTGGTAGGTGCTGCGATAGAAACAAGTAGTCTGTTCTTCAGCTACCGCCTGGCACAAGATGCGCTGCAAGCGACGATGCTCCCGCCTTCAAGTCCTTTACCTCTACAGGCATTAGTCATCTGTGGCGCTGCGTCTGGAGCCTTCACTTCACTTCTTCTCACTCCTATTGAGCTTATTAAGTGTAAAATGCAAGTGCCTTTCATGTCTCCATCACGGAGCTGCCGAGCCCCAGGACCACTAGCCCTAATCCTCGCGGTGTACCGTCACCATGGCATCCTCGGCTTTTGGCATGGTCAATTAGGCACCTTGATTCGCGAGACTGGCGGCTCAGCAGCCTGGTTTGGAAGCTACGAAGCCGTTACCGCCCTCCTGCATAAGTACAACCGTGGCTCTTCAGCTACCAAGGATAAGTCCACGCTACCCATTTACCAACAAATGCTCGCAGGTGCTACGGCAGGTGTGAGCTACAACTTTGTCTTCTACCCGGCAGACACCATCAAATCACGGATGCAAACCGAGGAAGTGTCCGAACTTACGAAAGGAGGGAGACGCACGTTCTTGGCCGTAGGAAAAGCTTTGTGGCGGAAGCAAGGCCTCAAAGGACTTTATCGAGGTTGTGGGATCACAGTGGGACGCGCAGCGCCGAGCTCTGCGTTTATATTTGCTGTGTACGAGGGCTTGCGGGAGTGGTTCGAATGACCGATGGTGGGTTCGCATGGCGTTGGCGGATGTCAGCATTCCAAGTATAGGGCATTGGGTAGGAGTCTCGGCGCTAGCATCTTCCATGATGGATATAAATCATAGATCATACACTGTAGGCAGCCGCAGAACATAACCAACTATCCAGCTTCTGCCGAATAAGTTGATCGGTAGCAGATGGACCCCTGGATCAATGCGTGAAGCCGAAGCATGAACCTACTTGCACCATGTCTAACATGCACGATCATCCACCGGCACCCTTCTTCTTCTTATCCTCAATACAATCCACATTCTCCTCGGGAATATCCTCATAAGTCTCGGTAATCCAATCGTAAATCTCATCACTCAAATCCCCCTGCACGACAATCTCCTCGCCTCCACTCGCCGTCTTCGTCACACTACTCCCCGTCGCAAACTTCTTCCCGAAATCCTTGGCCACCTTCTTCAGATCCAGCCCGTGCGCTTCGAGTCCGGACACGGCCGTCACGTATTTGCGCTTGTTGCGTTCGACCCGCTTGATCAGTACTTTTGCAGACATCTTCTTCTCGTGGTCGCGCGCTTCGGCCGCCGCCGCTTTGGCTTCTTTCTTTTGGGCGTCTTTGGCCGCGCGTTTTTGGGCGTCGACTGAGAGCGTTGCCATGGAGGCTTCTATGGCATCTTCGGACGTCGAAGGAATGTCAGTGGGAGGGCGGCGCGGCGAACGTAGGACGAAGGTAAGAGGGTGGATAGAAGGGGGACTGACCGTCGGAGTATAACCGCTCGTGCATGTCCGGGTGATTTTTCTCGAGCCATTCTTTGCATTTCTTTACCGTCCCGCCGAATTCACAGTACTAGTTGTTCGCGCATATCAGCCTAGTATCTTTAGCTACCGGCCGAGTTGACATGTGTTGGCGGAGGACGTACTTCTGGCGGCAGCGTGCATACTGTGCTCATGTCAGCGTCGACCAAAGGGAGGATATTTTGTAAAAGACCTACCACCGCAATAAACGACATGTCTAGCTTGTGGCTCTGTAGGCGTCTCCGCTGCATTCGTAGTGTCTGCCATGACCAACCTGCTGTGATGAGGTTTTGAGGCTCAACCCGGAACATAGATCTACTGAGATGTTAAGCTTCAGCTGAGCAGTCTACGCTTGCATCTTTGCATTTAAATGACAAACAATATAGAAAAACATGAAATCAACATGATAACATTCCCGTGTCACTTCTCAGAACGTCATTTCATATCATGAGGGTCTAGAATCATGACAACAACAGCAACCTCATCATGCCCTATCATCGACACCTTCAAAAGGCCCATCGCAAGGGTCTCGCCAGAAGTGCTACACCACCTTTGTTGCATAGCTATGCTTGGCTGTAACCTTTCATCCGCTAGAAACCAATCTTAGCTGGCCAGGAGATGGGGGTAGCATATTTGCGACCCGGCCCTTTGTTTAAGATCCTGAGACGACACGGCCACAAGACTGCTGTGCCTGTGTCTTGCTCCACAAGCTTCCGTTGAGGTTACATATTGCGTCTTGCGGGAAATTGTGAAACAAACCTCTGATGCCCACTGGGGCGATCGATGTTTGAAGACTTTGAGCTTTATCCGCATCAATCTGGTGAAGATATCGCGTCTGACACTGATTCATAAGGCTTTGGCAGCATTCGTTCCGCACTCATAGCATTCTTTCATTACAATAAGAACTTTCCATTTCATACCTATCTTTGCCACCGCTCAATGACTTGGGTGTTTAGGCCAAATCTTGACTGCAACATGAGGGTTCAACTTGTCCTTTTACTTCTTACCCTGAGCTGCTCCGGCAACTCAGCGGCCGTGCATTCCCTTACCAAACGGTTAGAATATGTCAGTGTTTACTTTCATCGGACCGCCCTGGTTTCAACGTCTAATCATTTACAGCTCTATGAGTGTCCTGGCGCAGCCCTGCCCGCCGACGCTGTCTTTCCACCAAGACCTGCCAACGCCCCGCCAGGGCCGCAATTCAACGCTGCCTTCTGGGGAGGTTCACTCTACCGATACTGCACTTCGGTCACTGAAGGTGATCCGGCGAGACAATACGGGCCTCAATGCGCCTGTATACAACCACGACACGCGAACGTGGCGGCCGTACACGGACTTCACCCTGGTGATATTATTTGTGCCGGGGGCGGCACAAATAATGTCAACAATAACCGGATGTTCTTGATACAGCCGTACCGGACAACAACAGACCTCTGTTCAACGCAGTGTCATTGTGAGCATGTTGTCCCGAGCACCGATGATTCACACCCCGCAATGGGTGAGCAGCGGCCGGACCGGTCGTCCCCTTCGGGGGGTACGTCAGGTTCATGGCTTCAGTCCCCTTCGTCCGGCAGTGGCAGCAATCACAACTCCGGTAGTTTAGTGGATATTATGAACAGACGTTCCGTCCGTCGAGCATTACCTGTGAGTCCTGTTGGGGTTGCAGAACAACCACCCCAGAGACTTGGCTGGAGCGGGGACTGAGTGATTAATGAATAAGGAAGGTATCGACGACAAGAAAGTCAAGGACTGAAGGATCTGAGGATTGAGAGTATCGCTGATTAAGAGAAGAGTGTGCTGAGGAATTTCCTGAGTAGAAAGAGTAGATCGCGGCTCGCGGGTGCTTGGTTTTTCGGGTGCAAGAGCAATGAAGCGTTCGGCAGTGACATGATGAAGTCTCGTCACGGTAATTTAGCTGCGGACAAGCGAGAACCTAATTTCGAGAAGATCTTCTCCAGACTCAACGGTGGTGGAGGATTAAGATCTGGTATTTGTAGATTCCGTACGGTATATCCTACTCGTAAAACTTGCAATCCGCAGGACTCCTTTACCAAACTCTTGAACTCGTAAAAAGTCGATCCTTCCTCATGACAGAATTGAATGATCAAATCTACTTGCAGAACCTGACATCAGGGTGGTCGTCCCCAAGGTTTTCCAATTGTTCCGAAGGGAGCTGCAAGCGATAATCTCTCCCACCGCGATCTCTTTTCTTATTCTCCAGATGAAGCCCGGAAGCGAAAGCTATAGCCGTGATCGCACTGAGTAGCATGAGAGCCAGGCTAGTGGCATAACCTGCTGGGTATTTCGGGGCTTGACTGGTGAGAAAAACATTGCTTCCCACAAATCCAGCACAGTTCCCTTGATTGAGTCAGTGCTTCTTCCTGGAATAGCCCACAAGGGTCTCACCTAGACTGATCTGGATCGCAGTGGAAAATGCGCGTTTGTAATGACCGCTCACATTATTGGCCAGCCAGCCAAGAGTGATTGGGTGAGTGGAATGTCCTCCTGCCGCCACGAAGAAGACTGCCATGTATTTGATATGTGGCGGTAACGAGCCCCCCGCTAGGAGGATGATGTACCCTATGGAAGCGATGGTGGTGCCGAGCAGGATAAATGGGTAGCGTATACGAAGCTTGTCAGTCGCGAATGCGATGGATATCATGCAGGCGGCGGCCACGAGGTATACCGGGATACTATGGATCTGCGCCTCCGAAGATGTATACCCAAGCTCCTTAAGGATGGTTGGAAGGAACAGAGCTATTACATAGCCTGTATTCACCGCTCCAAAATACATCGCGGCGCTGTTAAATTCTGATCAGTATAGGTTTCTTCCTGATTGTGGTCTTCGAGGACACCTTACCCTACCCAGACTTTCCAGTCTAAGACGATCCTCTTCAGCGCAGGTCTATCGAATCGATCCATCTTCGCAACCCCTCTGTGAGCATCACCTTCGAGTCTCTTGAGTAGTCTTGTTTTCTCTTCCGAGCTCAGAAATCTGGCATCGTCCGGCCAGTCGGCGATTATGAATCTTGCAGCTACACTAATCACTATGGTCACGAGCCCCTCGATGATGAAAATCCTAAGCCCACAACTATCAGTGATAATATCGGGCTCCGTCACGCTGCCAATACGTACCAACGCCAGCCCGCGTAACCACCCAGCTGGTTCATTTTCGCCAACGCGTAAGCCAACAGCTGTCCGTACGTCAATGGAGGTGCTCGACAAGGGGCGATCCATTGGGGGTCGCCATACTCCACTGAAGGCCCCAGCTACGATACCAGAAGCAAAGAGAAGAGTAAGTCTTCGTTGGAGTTCAAATCGTCTGTAATACATGCTCATGAGGTAAAGACAGCCTGGAGAAGATCAGCAGCTGAATATAAGACCCACGAAACGTTATACTAGGATCAACTCACCAGGTGTAAACCCAGCTTCACATAAGCCAATGAAGAATCGACAAGCTACCAAACCGCCATAAGTCTGGGTGAGTCCTTGACACATTGCGCAGACTCCTATCCGAAATATCAGCATGGCATTTGATACCCCGCGTGTAGGCAATCAAAGGTGATCTTGGCATACCCCAAAAGAACATAATTGTGCTCAACCAGGTTGACGGAGAGAATTTCTTGAGCATGATATTGCTGGGCACCTCGAACAAAACATAAGACAGATAAAAGATCATTGATGCTACATTGTAGTCGGTGCCCTTCATGTGCAGCTCTTGTTCCAACCCTTCAATTCGGGCATTACCGAGATTGGATCGATCAAGATACGCCAGCAGGAACATTATGAGGAGGATTGGCACAACATGGAGGTCGATTTTCCGAGTTAGTTCGCGATCGAACTTCCTGACCAGATCCATCGAGTGGTGATCAGAGTCCGACGTCGACTCGGGCTCCAGCCCCACCACTATGTCGTGCTTGTGGTCTGACATTCTGAACGAATTGGTGAGAACGAGCGTTCAATGTTTCGAGTGTGGAAAGGAAAATCGAACGGGTTGAGGAGAAAGGGGAACAGGAAGTGCTTCCGTAGTGGCACAGGAGGGGAATGAGGAATGGCACGGGAGCCGGACGGCTGTACTCTTAGATCTGAATGGACGTACCTCAATAATTCATACCCTTCGTGCTGTGTCATAATGCATCTCAAGTGAAGGGTGACTTGAAGGGAGAGTCGGAAATAACTGCTGTATGCAGTACCTAACCCTCGACTTCTTTTCTACCCGGCCCACAGATTACCTCTATCAACCGAGCCGTTTTCCCATATATTGAACATGTGCGAGCGCGTTTCAGTCATTCCTTTGCACGACGGAGAGCGAGCTCGCTTGTACGGAAACGGGATATGCGCCGCCCGTCGGGATGCGGCACAGACCGTAACCTGTACAGCATCATGCAGGATGCGTGTTTATCCAACAGCCAGAACCATAGGTACGTAGAGTGCTTGTGGTGATTAGTAAGCCGTACCCACTCCACCGGCGTTGTCGTTGAAGATCGTTCTATTCCGAAGAGTACATCAGTCAGCATTAATATTAACGACCTGCTCAATGGTCAACTTAGCCGCAATTCATCGAAGCAAATCTGTATCTTTGCTCCAGTCAATGCTGACCTGCTGTTGATGCAGAGATACTGAAAATCATTACTGTTGCTCTCGCTTACTGCTCACAGAACACCAAAGTAATGCGCCTTCGTATTGGGGCGGCTCTTTGCACGTTTTAGACCCCTGGCGACGATCGTGGCAGCGGGCACTAATTGACAAGAGGTCCAGCCGCTACTCTGTAGGTGGCACGGTACAACCCTCCAACTCGATCAGACACCGCGATTCGTCGGGATCATGCGGAATTGGCGTTCACCTCCTCGCCTTTTGCGCATAATTACGTATAAGGGTGAGCGGTGGGTGGCACCGGGATGGAGGGCGGGTTGGTTGTGCCGTGGTTATGCCTAATTCTGACTGCGTTGGTTTTATACTTCCTACCTATGCTTATGCTGTCAAACCTCTGTCAGCTGCCTCGTGCGGTCAGGGCTGAATCTCGCTGTTGTGGGTTCTGCCGCTGTTTAGCGTTCTTCCAGAATCTTTACTTTTTCATTCCTTGCAAGAGGGTTGATCTTTGAACTATTTACTGGTGGATGTCCCCGAGGCCATGGAAATGTTCAGAGCCTTTGCTTTAAACAACCATTCCGGCAGCCATGGATCTTGTTGAGAGATACGTTGTAGCGCCACACAACCATCGGGGTTATCTACTGGTCGTTGTCAGCATAGTCTTCGTCGCCATCGCCGTTTCTTTGGTTGCCCTACGGCTGACTATACGGCTCAGGGCGCATAGTTCTGCGGGAGCGGATGACTGGGCTATCTTGGTGTCTGTGGTCAGTTCGCATGACAAGTCCACGTCTTGATCTCATCGTTTCTCATATTCATTGTATTGAATAACATGTGTTAGCTTATGTCGATTATATTGACTGGTCTATACGTCAATGGTATATGTCTTCGTCCCATCTTGTTGATACTCTAACCAATCGTCCAGAGGTCAAGCATGGATGGGGGCTGCACAAGGAAGATGTGCCACAGGATGACCTTCTGCAAGCCATGAAGGTCAGTCACCCCAACGAACATCAAACACCAAGTTCGACAATCACTAAACTGCCAAATGAACCGGTAGAGCTTTTTCGTCGCGCAAATCTTGTACAAAGCTACGATCACCTGCACGAAAGTATCAATCCTGCTTCTCTACCGCCGTATATTCGCCATCGACAAATTCCTACGACTCATATGGATTGTCATGGCGGTTGTCGTGGCCTATGGGGTTGTGAGCATCCTGGCCACCATATTCCAGTGCCAACCTCTCCACAAAGCCTATGAGGCCAAGGTACAAGGTCACTGCATCGACCTCGTTGCCTCTTGGTACGCAACGGCAGCCTTCACCATGATCACTGATTTCCTCATCTTGATAATGCCGATGCCGCTGATCAGATCTCTGAAATTGCCCAGAGCGCAGAGGATCGGTCTGATGGTTGTATTTGCTCTCGGGGGCTTGTATGTTTTGTGCCAAACAACACCGAACATATCATGGCAAGTGAAGCTAATCCTTCGCCGTTTAGTGTTTGCATTATTACCATAATCCGAATAACAACTCTAGTACCGACGGCGAATCCGGATACGACATGTACGTACCACTCGATTCCTTCCACATCCTTTGCACTCCCACTCCGCAGCAGGGCTGACTGGTGCTCATCGCAGATGAACAAGCGGTATCCAACACCTGGACCGACATCGAGGTGAACGTGGGAATCATCTGTGCCTGCATGCCAGCCCTCAAGCAACCACTCTCCAAACTCTTCCCCCGAATCTTCTACCCCACTCATCACACCTCCAATTACACCGTGGACCAATACAGCGGGACGCAACGCTCGCACCTGCAGATGCCAAGCAACGCTCACCGGGTCTCAATCCGCGCCGGCAAGACGCTCGAACGACAGGATGACGGCGAGGCGATCATCCTGGAGCGCATGGATGGGGGAATGGCTATAACGAAGGTGACCGATGTCGACGTCCATTTCGATGAGAGTAATTCCCTCGAGTCGCAGGATCCTGCCCATTACTCTGCCATTTTTTGAGCTTTCATTTTCCGACGGCCGTCTTTTTGTCCGATGGTGAGCTACTCGAAGCTCCAGCATCATTCTGTATAGAAGCCCTGCGCAGTCTGGTCTCTGGTGATATCTGAGCGGATTAAGCCTATCCCTCCTACGCAAATAATATGTACTATCATTCGTAAATAGCGCCATGACAGAATTGCTCTCTCAATCAATGTGGTTCCGACCTGTGCTTCTCTTCGCCGATATTGCCCCTTCCCTCATCCTGTCTACGCCATTCACCCGCAGAGTCCCCGTCCTTTTTATTTCTCCTTGCCTTCCCAGTCCGCAACACCGATGGAATTTCTAAATACCTCGTTCGGCTCTTATTACACGTAACAAGCATGATGCAGAACATGAAAATTCTTCAGTGTGAGGTTTGATCGCGGCGCACTTGCTCTTTGATGCTCTACTAGAAGCGGACTGTAACAAAGATCTGATGGAATGTGTTTGGACAGTACTCGTACCTTTGTCTTGTTAACAGTATAGTATATCCCCACGATTGTTCGCCTAATCTTAACTAGATGCTGGGGCTGTGTATAGAGGATCTTGAATGTTTGAACGGACAACAGAGGAGATGAAGTGGCGGACACATGTATGGGAAATGATGACTAAGCACAGTCAGGGTCAATGGGACCGGCACTCTGCGTTGACAGTGGTCTAAGTCAGCTTTCGAGGAGTTTTAGTCACTGACAGTGACGGTCACTTCAAGGGCTTTGATTCTGACTAAGCGGCACAGTGTCACATTACTACCTTAACGGGTACATGTATGCTGCACCTATCTCGACAACCCGGAGCCAAAGATGTCAGAATGGGGTCAATGATGGGAGTTGATAGGACGAGGCCTGGCTGTTGTGCGCCCATCAGGAACGAAACACTAAAATCCCTTTGACAGCGGCAGATCTTCGGTCTCTGTAACACCCAAAGATAAGGCTATTATCATTGCCGATAGATCGAGCTACACAGTACTCTACTCGTACCCATGTCCGCGCGTTGCGCATGCCGACCGCACCGCGCAGATCAAACTGCGTCGGAGTGATGCTCCGATTTCATGCATTCTCAATTCCTCCATACATCTACTCCATCTCCGCGCCTCCGGCGGCGGGAGAAGAAGTTGGGTCGGGGTCGTTGAGCCTTTGCGGGCTTATCGGACGACATTTGAACGAGAGCCGTTAGCTATGCATGACATCGACTTCAATGTGGACTGTCTTAATGGTCGTATAGAAACACGCCACTTAGAATGGTCAGGGCTGATGGAATGGAGATTTCCCAGCGTGAGAAAGGGGCAGCGACTGCTTGGAGAGCAATGTTCAGTCCAGCAATAGTAAAACACCAATTGCGGCGGCCATCCTCGAGTTAGCGAACTGGCGAATTCCACAGATAAATGTACCCGCAGTGGTATCGCAGGTTTAGCCATGGATGAGTGAGTGCGAAAGGTGTAGACCAAACGAGAAAATCTCGAATCTACCGCAGATCGACGATGTGACCGATAAGACGGCTCGCCATTCGACTGAACGAGCACGCCATACACATTTGTACAGCAGGATTGAAAGTCGTGGAAGTTTGATCAACTAGCATATGCGCCGTTTCGTGGCATGACTGCCAGCCACATCGAAAGATAAGGTGGTTGTGGAACTTACAGTGGAAGAAGACCAGGTATCAATGTTGAGAACCTTGAACGGCGGAAATAAGGGTGCTGCCACACACCCTTCGGCTCGGTTCCTTGTCTACGACATTGAATTTAATTATAGGGCAAATTGCCTTGTGATGATGGACGGGCTTGCGCCGTTGAAGTAAGTAAGATAAAGGTCACTGAAACGTGGATATGGAGCCGGCAGCACAGATTGGTGCAGTCAAACCAGCTTCCATGCACCGAAGGGGTAGATAGATAATCATTTACACCGATAACCAGAATTCCGGAGCCAAGCCACAACGTGCCGGGAAAGTCCCACGCACCAAAATCTGTGGAGCGCGTTTATGAATTGCCGCAGCAAGAAAAGCCTTCATTGATTTATTTCCACATCATCGACGACTGGATAAACCACCACCAGACAGTGCATCACAACCCTTGCCGATGAAACTTTCCGCCTGTCGTCCCGGATCGCGGAGGTGTGCATTCATGGGACCAACGTCTTTTCATGAACATGTCGCACGGCTCTCAACTGAAGCAGGGTACACGATAACGGTGGAAGAACGATTGACAACGGATTCGCAATCTTTGAGATGAACATGGATTGACGCTGAAACCCCGCCAGCTGTCTCGTTGCCAATCCGTCTAGGTGGAGAAATTTCCCCACAAATAATGTCTGAACCTTAAGTATTGGAGTTGCTTTCGTGTGGGGTTGAAATTCGTTCCTTGGCCTGCAAGCAAGCTCTCGGCAAAGGCTGCCGTAACCGTTTGAGAGGCTGGTTACCAAGGAAAGGCCTTTATGCATAAGGGGGCAACCTTTTCATATGGGTTTTCTAGCCGCAGTGGTCAAAGCCCCTACGGAATAAGCGCGACTTCAATACGGCCCGTGAGAATATTGGCATGTGGTGAGTGATAGGCTGCATTGGCGGACCGAATCCAAAACTGTATCCACGTTCGAAATCTCCGCTGGCGATCATGCACCTTTCGAGCTTTTCTACATACCTCACTTAGGAATCGATCCTAATTCGAGCCAGAAGCAGCACCATCACCTCATACGTGCACTTGTACAATAATCGATCGGATTTTGAGAGAGGCTGCTTTCCCCAACCGCATGCCTAGCTAATAGGTAGGTAGAGAAAGAGGCTGCCATGTCCGCATGCTGTGGATCCCTAATCCTTACCTGCATTCGCTAAACCCATCTGCCAACCAAGAACCGTTCCCTCCCCACAGCGCCTCTTCTGCCGGTGAATGATGTTGTTTGCAGTCTCTGTCCATCATAGTTGTAGTCGTTGACATCGAGTCCTATTCATTGCTTTCTCTCATGATAATAATTAAATAATCCACACGCCAACATCAGCTTCTGCAGTGGACGGTCCTCGTCACTCCCCGCACGCTAGATAAGCCTATCGCAAAATCGCTGCGTTTGAAATTTACTCCGCATATCTTCTCTTTCTTACGAGTTCCCAACGACAACGTCAATAATAACTGTGGACGTGAAGCCTATAAGGACCAATCCATACCAACGATACCGATCGGCAGTTCCGCAGTGGAGCCTGTACACTTTCAATTGCCACAACACCTCTCTTACGAAGACGACCTTGCACCTACCTCAAAACAGCATTGTTGCTCATCTGCACATCCCAAGCATAGTTCATGATCCTGCCAATCGATTCTCTCCAGTGTCTCAGGCTCATACTGGGTGGATTTGGTGGAGGAGGCATCATTGGAAAGAGTGATTTGAGTCTGCAGATCGCCTCAGCCCTACTTTCGGAGAAGTGGTGAAGTCATACAAGGGCCTCGAAAGCGCACCAGTTTGACGTGCGTTGCAATGACAGAAGTTCTCTCAATACCACATCAGCCAGATGGCACATCACACTTCACTTCGAGCCCATTACGACGCTCGCCTCCGTCGCAGACCTCTTTTCTGATTGGAAACCCTACCTCATATTCCAGATCGCCCCCTGATCTGAAAGCGAGCTATGTGCACGCAGAGCTGGAGAATCAGTTATCTGCCTCCGTCAGTTCATCTGCTCCTTCGTCTCCCCGTCTGGCTCAAACCGAGTTCTCAAATCAGCCATCGTACACGTCAACGCCTGCAAGTAGCCTATCGTTGAATACAAAGTACGATGTGGATGAGGATGACATTGTGTTCCCTTCGTATGATGACGGCAGTTACTACGTTCAGGCCGAAGAGCTGGATCCTCCAGCTAGTCCACAGGTTGACAATTCGTATGCTGTCTCATCTTCGACGAGTACCTCAACGACCACAAACGTCTCAAGGCCAGACTCACCTGAGCCAACTATGACAGCGGGTGATGACACACAGATCCGAAATGAGCCTTCCAGACACGTGGATTACCTCTCACATGATTGGAGAGAGGAGGATATATGGTCTTCTTGGAGACATATTGTATCGAAACGGGGAGTTTACAGCAACAGCTCGAGATTAGAGAATGCCTCATGGCGAACATGGACGAAGTCGAAGTACAGGCTGAAGACAGTACCTCCGGAAACACTCAATTGGTAAGCTTTGGCTTTCACATCTCTCAAGAATTGTGCTCAAGTGTAATGTTTTACGTGTGGCTAACTTCAATCAGGCTAAAGGATTGCGACGTAACATGGTTGTACGGACCCCTTCAAACAGGAAACAGTAGGCCATTTGCTACCGACTCCTCTATTACGACGAGCGACCTGTCGAGAAGCAACTCTTTTGTTAACAAGAAGCCGATTCTCAAGAAACGAAGCCTATCAGAAGTTATGCTACAACGCTCGCTATCATCATCATCTTTGATGAAACAAGCAATTGATGCTCTTCGTGCACAGCAGTGCGGCGCTCATAAGAGTATGGGTACCCGCCCATTGCTCGACCTGGCAGTCTCGGATCTTGCCAATTCTTCTAGCCCTATGGCACCTGAAGGTGGAGCTATCACAAGTCCTCCGAGTGCTCTACCTTCGGCCTCATCGTCTGGGCTACAATCGCCTAGTGAAAGAAGGCACATCCACTTTAACAATAAAGTGGAGCAATGCATAGCAATAGATAGCAAGGACGGAGACGACGATCAAGAGGATTACTATCATGCCATTCACGACGATGACGACTATTCTGATGAGGATGTGGTGATGATGAAACGCGTGCCTATCAAGGCAAGACTGAGTAATCGAAGCACTCCTCGGAATAGTTTTAGTAACGAAAGCAAGACGATTGCCATGCTACCATCGACAACGCTCAAATACCGTGGAGATACACCAGATGCCGCAAAACAACAGTCGAAACAGACGAGTGGGTTCTGGAGCTCTGGAGCAAAACTTTCTCCCTCGCCCTCGCAGGAAACGTTACGGCCCTCAAAACCATCGACCAATTTCCTTCTTGACGATGAAGACGAGGATGCGGACCTGAACTGGCACCCAGCAGGAGCTTCTTCGGGCCGGAAAGGTAGCACATCCGTCACTCAGGACCGCCTGATTGATCCGGGCGGAGACACGGACAGCGACGAAGCGGGTAGCGGATTGAGACGTACACCGTCAGGAATGTTCATGCCATACGAAGAGGACGAGGACGATGTTGTCGCGGCTGGATTGTTCGGCAAAGTCGTGGATACTGTAAATACGGCGAAAGATATCGCTCATGTGATATGGAATGTTGGATGGAGGAGATGAATATTCGGTACAGTTGGTCGTGTTCTAGGTGACTGGAAGATAAGCCACTGCGAGACTTCAACTTGCATATAGCCTGCGTGCGACACGGTTTCTGCCTTCAAATTCGAGCATCTCTTGCTACTTATTCTGCGAGCTAGCGATGGCATTTGATTCCACGGCGTTGGCGCCCTCTGTTCGGGCGGTTGGCATGATGCTTTACGAAGGTTTCACCTCCTTTTCAAGCCGGCTTTGCAACAAGTCTGGCGCCATAAAAGGCGTGCCGCAAGACTCTGTTAATTCATAGTTGTCTTTCTCGCTGTATAGACTTCTTCGGCTCTTTGTGAGCTTATTCCTGTACATATGGGCTGAGGCTTGTGGATGGTTAGGAGGCAGCATTTTAGCTAGCGCCATCTATCCAGATAGTGATGAAGAAGCTTATATGCTACAAATGTCATCATTCTATAAGATCCACAGTAGTCATACAAGGGATAAGACGTCGTCGGCAATTTTGGGCGCCTTGGGAACCTGAAAAACCGCGGTTGGTTCGGCTTGCGGACGCTTGTAGGCAATACACAGTACTTAACCACGAAGCTTTTGCGGATCTACAGTGCTCATGGCATTGATCCCATGGATCTATACATTGCAACAAACCGCACAATTTCATGACGATCATGTGAATAATCCAGCTTTATCCGGATACTTCCAGCTCACTCTTGTCGCAGCCTGGTCGGCGAGCATTGCGTCAAACCATGGAGAGCACCAACGTCCCTGACCTTGTTGAGCGCCTTGGCAGTGATGAAGATGCGGTACGCAAGATGGCTGTCTTCAAGCTCCAGTCGAGTATCGGCGATCCTTCGTTCGCAGACGTCTTCATTCTGGAGGGAGGCTTGACCAAGCTACAGTTCCTTACCCTGCACGCGACTGGCAATACTCTGGCGTACAGTCTTACCTCATTCTCAAGGTTACTGGACGTAGATAAGGGCTGGGAGTACGTCAACCAAGACCTGGTGGAGAGAGTAGGTGCCTTTGTTCTCTGAAGCTGATGACGATCACGGCGCTGATCTGACCCGTAGGTCGTTGAACTCGTGGTGACACACCCTCTGGTCAATATCCTTCGGGGCGCCATGTCGATCCTCGTAGCCATTGTGTCCCACCCAAATACCACCTCTGGCAAGACCTCACAGCCCAATAATTTCGGCTTTCGCGCCTTGAAGCCTGCGTTTGCCATATATCCTCAGTTTCTTGAGATGCTGGTTTCTCGACTTTCCTCTGCCGATCATGCGTTGTGCGCCAATGCGTTGCAGTTGATCAACTCCTTGATGCGCGATGCAATCACCAACGACAGTGAGACAGAGTGGCCAAAATTCATCAAGAGATTGCAGGATTTGGGCGTCATCAAAGCTGTCTATGTGCTCATGCAGAGTACCGCACTGCAGGATCTTGCGCATCCGCTGCTGGAATTCCAAGCCCTCACGAAGGTCTTGCTGAGAAAGTGGAGGGACGTGGCGATAGACTTGGAGAAGCCTGAACATAGAAGAGCACTGAAGGGTTTACATCTGGCCAGTAATCCGGAAAAGCCGCCGGATAGGGGTGACAGAGGGGAAGAACAAGTAAAGAGGAAGCATAACCCCGAGAAGTGGAGGAGATTAGGGTTCGAGACAGAAAGTCCGGCGTGGGAATTTGAGGAAGTTGGGTTCTTGGGGATGATGGACTTGACGGATTACGTGAGAAAGCATGAGGATGGGTTCCAGAAGCTATTGTTGGAACAGTCGACGAAACCAGCGGAGGAGAGATGTCCTATCGCCAGATCCAGCCTGGCAGTTACATCAGTACTCTATGAACACTTTGAGGTGGACAAGTCGGATATGGAAGATGCCAAGAGCTATCTCGCGCTTGAATCACGATCAAACTTTGATAAGTTATTCAAGCCCCTACTGTTACAGTGGTCAAGATTGCATACCGCAGGTCTACAGGCTTTCTTCCGGTTGTGGAATGCTACCGGTGCGGAGTTGGAGGATTTCATGAAAATAGTAGAGCTGGTTCGGATCTTGATCGAGTCTGTCGTTGGAGGTGCCTCACGAACGAAGGACGTCCAAGAGGTAGAAGAAGAGCTTGCCGAGTTCGAGTATCAACGATTACGGGAGCTGCAGATGGAGCTGCTAGAGTTAACGTACGAAGATGCTTGGGGCCATCATCTTCGCCAAATTCGAGATGAGCTCAATCACGAAGCTTTGCAGTTCGTCAAAGAACAGCGGGTACGCTGTCTGCTTCAAGGCGCTTGGTTTCCCAACGATTTGGGATATAAAGCTGATGCCGGCCCTGTCACCAAGCAAGACCTTAAGCGGTCTGTCCCGACATCGTACAGATATGTGCGACTGTCACACAACAGAAGATATCTACACTACGCAGACTTTGATGCTCAGGGCAACCATGAGCCCGGACTGGATATGCTCCCAGAACGAAGTAACGAACGAGTGGCTCTAATTGAGATTACGCTGACTAGTTCTCATTTAGTTGACCTCTCCATCGTCTCCTCCGTGGTCTCGAACGTCTCCGCCTCCTCACGATCCACATCATCTACATCCACCCTGAAAACCTTGCCACATCCGCCAGCGACTACAAAGATTACCATCCATGGATACGATCCTCATTCCACCACCGATAGCCATCGTGATACCCACCACCGCTCCCACTCGAACAAGTCAAACGTCCATCAGAAGGAAGTCGTGCTCCTGACTCTTCATCCTCAATCCCATAGCTTTGCTTCTGAATGGTTGGACGGCCTGCTGATGCTACTGAATCAGCAGCCGATCACGGCGGACACGAACAAGCTGATACATCTTATCAGTAATTATGGTCTCAAGATCAGGTTGTTGAATGTCAGGTTCGACGATGCGGTGTTTGCGGGCGAAGAGCCGGAGATACCTAGTAGAGAGGGTTTGGACGAGGATTACTACTATGATGTTTTCGGAGGTTCATAAGTAAAGGTGGCGATCGCAGCGGTTATACATGGCAGGTGTTCGGTAGTAAGAGAATTCGGAGGTTGTCTTTACTTTTAAGATACCCAATCAGCTGCTAGCAATGATGTTTCACCGGCTTTCTGCGGCGCTTTACCTAAGAGTGTACATGTGAGAAGTAGGAAACAAATACCTAGCGTGTAATTATCGATGACTCCTCTGCTTGTGGATTCTGTAACTCTTGACACAGCAGCGATAGCGCACAATGGCTGTGAGGTTTGCTCCGATCACGTTGCTGGGAATAGAGGGCAGCATGGACTTACTTCTCCGGCACTATTCCGCGTATCATTTATGTGGTGCGAAGAAGGGCCACTTCCATCCTCTTAAGGTAGGGCTAGGCTGCTTAGGTAATGGAAGATCATCCAGGGTATTAGTCAGCCACCTTTTGCCAAGAACAACCAACTTCATCAGACTTCACGACCCGGCTGATGTCAATGTCTACAACCTCTATGATTACACCACTGTAGAGATCATTTACTGATTAGTCATGGCGCGGCAGCAACAATATCGACCTTCGGCTGCTTCGTTGCCCTCTCTCACGTCTCTGACTGATGTGGACGACCGCAACAGCGGGTGAAGAACTGCAGATACTGTCAAAAGAATGGACTGACTGACATCCGCACTGTCTATAGAGAGAGGTCACAAGATTGATAAAAGACTCAGGTCCTGTCCGCGACCACTGTCAGCAACCTGGAGGACACCATGGCATCCAAATATCCTGTCAAACCGCAAAGAGGCGCTTGGCACAGGGACATTGCTGCTGATGTCGTTTTTGGCTCGTGGACAAAGCCTTGCTTGGTATATAAGATGTGGACTTCGCAGTTGGGTTGCCAGTAGCTCTTGGACGGTCTTGTTGGTCTCAGATATGGCATCGTTGCAGGAGGGCTCCAAACACACCGTCGTACTGTTGCAATAGAAAACCGCAACTCCAGCGAATGGAACTGCTATATTGGGAGTGCTTCATGTTGTTATCATCGTGCTCTTCTTGCTGTGGATGCTGGCTCATTCACTCTGCCACAATCTCGTTTAACGTGTTACCGGCAAGCTGTAACACTTCTTCGTATTCACCAGCAGTTAACATTATGGCTCCACTTGTATTCACTTCCCATAATCTACACTATTTAAACCCCGTCAAACCTCCATAAAACTTCTTTCTCTTTACACACCTCAGCCCAGACATCTACCACCACACTTGCCTCACCTTTTGGGCTTTGTGATGAAACCTATTAGCTCTCCAAAGCTTTAACTTTAAAGTGTGATACTTATAAAAAATCACTTCGGTATTGAGTATTGTGTCTGTACATTGACACAACTTTTGGAGTAACTGAGAAATCTTCACCTCACCGTCTCAAACTTGAAGTGAGTTGTTACCCAACACTAATCATATCCTGAGGTGAGTGTTGTACACACTTTACTAATTCTCTTCTCAGCTCACCTTAACCTTTTCAAATGGGTACAACCACAGCTATTGTATTGTCAGAACCTGTCGAACTCTCGCGCCCATATAAAGTGCAGAAAGCTTTCTATTTCCATCGGTAGCACTTTTTATGCAGTATCGCATGCATGGACATCTCTCTACCGGGCTCAGTGCCCGAACCTACGAGAACCAGCTACCGAAACAAGCCAATAAAACACTTCGCGGGCATGACTGTTCCTGAAGCAGGAAACGTTATGCCACGATCCTACAGCGTGTCGATTGAATTCGATTTGAACCAGGCTGTTCTAAAGCGCATCATCTCAGCAGCTCAGGAGTCCTGTTGGAGTTCCGCCGCAACGAAATTCCAGGATGGTTTCCTCAATCAAGATCCAAGGTCCTTACCTCGTACCGATCCGACACTGTGCACAGGTCTTGATGCAGCAGTCATCAATCAGAAGAAGAAGAAGAAGGAGAATGCTTCATAAAATTATAAATAAGCTTTAACTCTTTACTGAATACAAGTTCAGTCGAAAGCGTGGAACTCAAGGCACGGAGATGTCATCGACCTGCTCTCCACACAACAACAACATGGTCATTGGAGCATACTACAAGGGCTTCCTGGTTGCGGCAAGACACAGTCTCTTACGGCACTTACGCTATTCTACCTGCCGATCGGCATTGCATGTCATTCTCGCTGCACCCTCAAATTCGGCAACTGATCACATAATTGAGACCCTTTATAAAGCGATGTGACCTGCTCTTCACACAAAAACATGGTCATTGGAGCATACTACAAGGGCTTTCTGGTTGCGGCAAGACACAGTCTCTTACGGCACTTGCGCTACTCTACCTGCCCATCGGCATTGCAACGTTATTCTCGCTGCACCCTCAAATTCAGCAACTGATCACATAATCGAGACCCTTTATAAAGCGATGAAGCTGTCCAAGGACCCAGCTCTCAATGGTTTAAAACCAATGCGGATACACCGATCGATGCACGAAAAGAAAGCTTTGTATAGCAGAGGTCGACCACCACACGAGGCAGACGATCAAGCACTTAACCCCGCCGACATCAATGAGCACATGCCAGATGCTTTTGAAGATGCACCTGAAAAGCCATTTCAGGAGATTGACGCACTAGGGGAGGGGGAACCGTCGCACATAAAGAAGAAAATTTGATTAAGAATCACGAAGGTCTTTTCTTAATCGAGTTTCGAAAGATGCGATCCAAGGGCTGGGTATTTTGGAGCGAAAGCTCAAGCGATGTCAACGTCTACTCCAGCAGCAATAATCCCAAGAACGCCTTCCCTCCTATCAACGAATTCGCCGCATAGTTGTCTCGTTCTCCAATGGCTCGTCTTCTTGCCGGGTCCTTTACATCGCTAGCACTGGTTATGCAGTATCGCATGCATGGACATCTCTCCGCCGGGCTCAGTGCCCGAACCTACAAGAACCAGCTGCAGAACGGCCCCTTCCACTCGCACTCTGACATTCGCACCTTCGTTTCAAAAAAGTCCTACGGGCATGGCTTCCTGCCAGCAAGACCTCGCGAGTAAATGACGTCGTTGTCAATGTGGAAGATGGGACTTGTGAAGTGGAGTCCGGAACGAAGTCCAAATTCAACATGGCAAACATCAACGTTGTCTAAGACCTACTAATCAAGCTTGTGAACGCTGGGGTGACTGTGGAAGGAGAGAGTTTTAAGATTGTCACTTTGTATAAACTGTGTGGAGGATGAAGTACACGAATTGGAGTCCGGAACTAAATCCGAATTCAAAATGGCACACATCAACGCCGTCATGGACTTCCTGATCAAGCTTGTGAACGCCGAAGTGACTGGATGGAGAGTATTTCAAGATCGTCACTCCGTACAGAGCGCAGAAAGCCATTTATCAGCAACGCTCTACGCTCTCACAAGAGACAAGAATATGAGTGTCCTTGACCTACCTGCCGTTGCCACTGGCAACTCCTTGCAAGGTCATGAAGCAGCCTATATCTTTGCTGATTGGGTGGTATCCTGTGCAAACACACGAGGTGATCTAGGCATCGTAGCAGAGGAAGAGCTATGCAATGTCACCTTCACTAGGGCTCGTCGTGGTCGGATGTCCATTGTTAACAACGAGATCAGGCAAGGGAAAATTGCCGAGAAATGGAAGCCGTCCAAGAACGATACAGCTCGTGGTCCACCGAAAGAGCGTCTACCGTACCTGATTGAAGTAGACAAATTCTGGGCATTGTGGAAGAGGAAGAGCTGCGCAACGTCACGTTCACTAGGGCTCGTTGTGGTTGGATATCGATCATCAGGACTTATAGAAGTGCAGACCTTTGAAGGATGATAAGGCTCGTGGCCCACCAAAGGAGGGCCTACCAAAGGAGGGCCTACCGTACTTTGAATTTCAAACTGGCCAGCAAACCACAGCTCCCAGAAAGGACGTGGACGAGATCAAGGTCTCCCAGAAATCCTCACCAGCGACCAGAACACCAAAGCTTAAACTTGTTATAAAGAAGTCTTCGGGTGAGGGTGCGGCCCCGTTGTCAATGCTAACGTGCCAAATGCTGGCTGCAATTGTTGCTGCTGAAGAGGAGGGAAGTGTGAGTGCAACTGATAACGCCAACGATTCTGTCAGCATTGTGGAAGGGGAAGAGCTCTGCAATGTCACATCCACTAGGGCTTGTTGTGGCTGAATGTCTATTGTCGACAATGAGATCACGCAAGGGAAAATGGCCGAGAAATGGAAGCCGCCCAAGTATGATACGGCTCGTGGCCTACCGAATGAGCGTATGCCGTACCTCATTGAGCAGCCGAACTCCATGGCACGTATCCGCCACATGTATACGAAGAAGGGAGACTGGAGCTGAAATCTCGGACGTATGAACCAGGTAATTCACACATTCTGCATTGCAGTAACAAGACTGACAGAGAGCTTTTGCAGCGATTCCATTACCACTTACGGATGAGGGGTTGAGGAAAGAATCAAAGACGGATGAAGAGTTGAAAGAACCAAAGACGGAGGAGGAGGTGAAAGAACCGACTAAGCCGATTACTACTATACTACTCCTTCGGAAGCTTCTGGGCGAACTTCACTACGCAAGCTTTTGAGTTAGAGCTCATTATGGAACCTCTTGGGCAACTATTGCGCCCCATCCGTGCGGAGGAGACTTTGTCACTCAAGCAAGCACGAAGACATTGACCCACCGGGTACGATAGGGTGCATAGAGTCATCATTGATCACCTCTTCCACCCAAACGCCCTGGCCGCCCATTAGGTAGTACTCGGCAACTATTACATTACTAGCATGCAGTGCTTCGATAACGAGAGGCTGTCGGCTGCGGAGGATAAATGGCATTTGATTGAGGAAAAGCAAACGCCAGATGCTTCGAAAGTATAGCTTGAAGTGGCTGGGTTGCGCCCACTTATTTGAGGATACGGTTCGAGCGTTAAGATTGAGAGCGTCAGGGATGAGAGCTTTGAAGGCTGATTGAGCATAAGAGGTCTAGTTGAAGCGCGGAGACTTTACAGTCATTTCCTTCTACTGGTATTGGTTTTATGCCCGTCGCTCAATCCCAATAAACATCTTCAGACACATGCATCTGGACAAGTCCATTTCTAATGCTCGCGTGCTTGTGTTTTGGCTAAATCCCCTGCCGTGAGGCCCAAGTGAGCCCAGTATATCCAGTGGAACGACAACGCTTGGGAGCCAAGGCCAAGCTTTTGAGCGCCAGATTTAGTACAGCTGGTGGGAAAGACCACAGGGATGATGTAGAGAGCCGAGGCCGTAGAAGGACTTCAGCACGGGGTGATATCTCGGCATAAGCAGCATGATTTGAAAGCAGCGCACTCTGGCCATTAGGCCGCCGCCGATAAGCCATCATGAGCTGGGACTGACACGGGAAAGGAGAAGATACTAGTAGTAATGGCAAATGGAGGTACCACCGGAACGGGTGTAAGTGAGAAAACATGGGAAAGTGTACCGGCTGTCTTGAAAACCGCGATGATGGCGCCAAATGGATGGCCAAAGGCAAACATCGTTTGTACCTTAGTATCCTCCTGAACACATGCTACACGTCATGCTTCAGCCAAGTGCCCAGTCTCATCTTCACTATGCGATAATATACGTAATGCCCTACCAATGGATAAATATCCGGCCAATCCGTATCGCACTGCTGATCGCTGCCCTGAGATGATAAGAGGCAGAGAGCATATAAAAATTCTAGAAATGCCAACCCCTTCAAGACCAGCTCGGTAATTCTCTACGTACAGGGCTGGTCAACGCGGCTTCCAGGGGTTCAAAAGCTCCTAGGGATCCGCGGCCCCGCGCTAACGTTGAAGGTACACGTACTTCGGCGTAAACAATAAAGTAACCACTCAGCAATATCCAACGGCTCAGACACCCGCAAGAGACAAGTCATCAGTCTTCCACCATGGCGGATCTTGTGCCGGGAAAGGCTTTGGATGGCACCGTGCAGCCCATCAATGGATCAACGCCGGAACCTACGAGTAATGCGCCGGTAAATCGAGCAGTAGCTGAAAACGTGAAGCTCAACAGAGCGTCATCGAAAGCATCCATACCACGGCCTGGGCAAATTTTGACTGGCAAGCAAGAACATTGTGTGTGCAACCACTACCCCATACTCTCCATGGCAAGCCGGCTGACGCCTCTAGAGACCTGAAGCGTGAACTCATCTCTCAGCAAGTCGACTACGAGGTCTCAGAATTAGCTTCCCCAACCGCACTGCAGAGATTTGGAGCACCGTTCCGGTCAGAATATGGTGAGGTAGCACCAGTAGACTCGGATCTTCCCATTCTTCGATACATCTTCGTTCACCATGTCCGCAACTTTCCGTTCTTGGATCAGGCCAGGGAGAAGGAATTTTGGCAAGATAAGCTGCAAGTCGTGGGTTTCCCCGTTACGTATGTTCTGCAAGTCACAAGCACTGACCTCTGGATCTTGCTCTGTCAGTTCCTGGAGTCCTTTGCCAACAAACATATTTCCTCCTCAGAAGACAGACTGGAGGAAACGAAGCGGCGAAAGCTTGCGATGAAGTGTAAGAAGCTAGTAGAGCTCATGATGGTCTCGGGAATACCAACAGCATCGGGGTATGAAGAGCGAATACGGTTCTCGGAGATGGAGGTAGTAGACAGGGGAGCGAACGAGCAAGGACTGCTGGTGAACATGCCCGAAGGCCATTATATCAACGGCTGGGACGTCAACGTTGCTGCTGTCCGAACAACTTCGGTGAAACGAACTGTGAGATACCATCAGCATGCGGTAAGAATCCCCGAGAGTGCTACCATAGGCAGTTACCGTAGCAGGAGCTCATTTTTTTGAACGTGTTAGGAATTCCTTCTGCGAGTCAAACAAGTTGGCAAACCGGACATCTATGTCGGCCGACGGTATGGCGAATTCTCAAAACTACACAAACGCCTGCGTATGGAGCTGCCTGGAAAGGTACTGCCTCCACTGCCGAGAAAGAACAAGAGCTCAACGAATTCAAACCTGCTCAGCGTTGGCGGAGGTGATGATGACGATTCTTCAGTATCATCAGTCTCCACACAAGGCAATACTCCGGATGACAGTTCTTTACGCAATCTTGTCGGTCTAGGCCATCGCCGTCCAGGATCCGCCCAGCGCTCACCGCGTGCCTCGGCCGATTTTGGCAAAGCGACAGTCACGCTTTATCGAGAAGATCAGCGTGTTTCTCTCCGAGCCTTTCTACGCACATTCCTACAAAATCAGCAGATTGCTGGTACTAAAGCAATGGCCGAGTTCCTAACCAGTCAACCTGTTAGCGTAAACGAAGAGGAGCTGGGAGACATTGAGCGTCGGAAAGAAATGGATGAGAAGCGCATCGAGGAGCAGAAGCGTTTCTATGAGATTGCAAGGCAACGGGCGAAGGAGCTGGATGTCTACATGGAGAGGTTTAGAAGGGACATTGTTGAAAAAAGTAGGCCGAGATAGTTCGGCAGACAACCTGAGCATCTACTGACTGTGTTCAGATGGCTTGACGAAGCTCTTCAAGGAAATCAGAGAGAAGAACAAAATTGATGATCTTAGTATGGAGTACAAGAGATTTGCGGAGTGGCTACGGATCGAGTAAGCTTAGCCTCCATTTAATCTACGCACCGCTGATAGTGGATTAGAGTGGCGGCAACGATATACCATCTGTTCCTCGCAGAGGACAATTCCCCAGAACTATTCGCTCAAGCAAAGAGGATCCATTCCCTTATCCCTTATACCATCATGAAGAACGTCATCCGAATCGCGAACCCAGCAGCAGTCATGACAGGAGTACTTGATCTTTTCCTTGCACAGCCATTCGGATCTCGATCGCTCATGCAACGCATCTTCTCTATGACACTTAATGATGGCATCAAGATTTTCCAACGGTCCATAGATTCTCTTGTGGCTAAGATCAACGACCCTATACTCTGTGAGAAATTAAGGAAGTTCTCGGAAGCGGACGAGGATACGAAGAACATCGTCCGTAGCGAAGCAGTCGTCGATGATATAGATCTCATTGTCGCCATCCTGAGATCGGAGTTGTTTGTACCCGATCTGACCGCGCAGCAGATCGGGAGGGTCTTTAATGCTTATGTTGCATGGAACAATGCCGTGGAAAACGTAAGCATCTGTATTACGTCAATTACAAAATAAGCTGATACTAATGAGTATAGATTGACGAGGAGATGAAGCAAGGAGCACAACTATTTGCATACCTGAAGCAGCTGCTTAAGCTCTACACGAGACAAAGAGACAAAGCAATGATGTTGAGCATTATAGAAGAAGTGAGCTCTTCCGGAACAGCCCCTCTATCATGCCCAAGGTTGCTTATATCAATGACAGCCCGTAACCCTACAACTGTTCCGCGACCTTTTCACTATCTTCTATGAACCCTTGATCCGCGTCTACAAATCAGCCAACGTCTACAACAGCGTTACCGACTTTGCCGTCTTCGCTGACGATATGTTCGCCGTCGTAGAGAAGGCTCAACACCAAGACGTATCGGCTGACCCCAATCAGACTGTCCAATCATTCATCGATCTGTGCCAGCGACATGAGCACAACTTCTACAAATTTGTGCACGAAGTGCATATTCATGACAACGGCCTTTTCGAGCAACTGATGGGCTGGCTGGAGGGGATTTTAGAATTCCTGAGGCATGGCCCGAAGGGCGGAAAGCTCGATATGAACGCCCTTTTCCAAGGGGCCGTGGACATGAGTCAACTTGATAAGGAAACGGCTGTTGGCGAGATCAACACGCTCATAAAGTGGCAGGAGGAGAGGAAGAAGTGGCATCAGGATAAGACAAGACAGAAGATGGCAGCTGAGGGTTCGGGTGCTGTAGAGGTAGCACCCGGAAGCAATGCGTTTAAAAGCAGTGACTTCGGCTTGAATGAGGTCCACACCCTTGGGATATCGAATCTTAGAGAGCACTGCTGACAATGTGATGTAGATGGATCTTCAAGAACTTCAAATCGAAGATGAGGACTCTAGCGATGAGGAGTCGGCGGACGAGGATCTGGACCCAATCGTAGCCGAGCGAAAGCGGAGAGCGAAGAAGCGAGACCATCTCCGAAGAACAGCGGGAGAGCCACAGAAGCCGGATGTCAAAGAGTTGCCTAAGCTGCAGCCAAGCTTCCTGGCCATGCTGAGGATGGTGCTTGCAGACTAAATCGACAGAAGGAGAGTAAGATGTGGTAATCGGTTTCTCTTCCTGTGTTTGGTAGGGCTTGCTGGTGCATTTGTGGATGGATGGAGCATCGAAAGGGAACCATGGTATTGAGGCGTGGGTAAATTACATACGGCATACGGCATAGACGAGATAATGGATAGGGGGAATGAATGAATGACGGCTATCCACGACGGTACAGATTCCCAATGTGAGACTTGTTTCTTCAAGATGTCTTGTTACATCCCTGGACCTAATTGGCCGCCCTTTGCTTCTCCCCAGAATCATCCCTACCCTGCTCTCTCCGAGCTACATCCGCTCAGACCTTGACTTCTCTCTTGTAAACCATAGTCCCAGCCCCTTCAAGGATTGACAAACCTACGCGGAGTCTAATCTACCTGATTGGCCCGGTGTAGACCGTCTCCAATTGCTAAAAGTGAGGGTGTCACTTTACACCATAGTCCCGTCAGTAGCACACAGATGTTAAGCTGGCTCGATCCGCCACAGCGATCGTCCACTCTGTAACGCATGGCCAAGGGCGGGGGAATCTATGCCCCAAGCACTTTCGCATCTGGTGCCATCTTATATCAGATGATTTCGTTGACTTATTAGGGCTAGGTTGGGTCGATGGTGCTTGGGGCGCTTGCTGGTGGTAGTGACGGGTGGTGGAGGGCTGTTTGGGGGTCTCTGGGGGAGGAGCTCATGGGGGAGAGTTGGTGTGGTGTGGGATTCGTCCATAGATATCATCGAATCTCGACATTGACGAGCTGTCCGCGCTGACAACCATTGTCGCCGCTGGAAGCTATTGGATTAGCACTTTACGGAGCATCACAAAACCACCGGTAGAATGCTCTGCAGCTCCGTCTATGCACTGTTTTACACTATCTTGCTTATGGTATCGCTAACATCTACCTGCTCAAAGCAATGTCGTCGATGCGCAGGATCAGTTTTACTGTCTCCGCCGCCAGCTCCACCGCACTCGTACTGACCAACAGCGGCTGCAGCACGTTCTCATCGGCAATATTGTTCTTCACGCCTCCACTCTTGATACTAACCCCCGCGTTCTTCTCTCCAAACTCGTGTCTATGTCTCAGGTCCGTGACGACTTTGATCGAATTGAGCCCAGCGTTCTCGGCGAGTGTCGTGGGTATTACTTCCATGGCATCTGCAAACGCTCTCCAGCAGATAGCTTCCGTGCCAGTAAGGGCTCTGGCTTGGTGAGACAGAGACTGTGCGATCTCGATCTCCGGGGCGCCGCCGCCGGCGATTAGAGCTTTTTTCTTGACTAGGCAGCGGATGACGCAGAGAGCGTCGTGGAGACTTCGCTCTGCTTCGTCGAGAATGAGGGAGTTGGCGCCTCTGCAGACGATCGAGACGGTTTGACCGGCTCCTTTGACGCCGGTCACTTTGACTGTCCTTGAACCTGAAGACTGTACTTCCTCAATTAAGTCTGCGTTGCCAAGTTTGTCTTCCGTGAAGGAGTCGATATCTGCTATTGGTTTGCAGCCTGTGCTCTATCATGCTGATCAGCAATGAGATATTGTCTTGAAGGGCGAGACAATACCTTGCAGATGAACTCTACCTCATCCCGTTCAATATCCTTGACGGCCAGGATGTTGAGCTTCGCAAGGAAATGCAGGCTAAGGTCGTTGACAGCATCTCGCAATATCGATTTCTGGATGAAAAGCACGTTGCACTTCGCCTTCTTGATCTTCTTAACCATGTTAAGGAGATAAGTCCGCTCTTCTTTCAGTATCTTGTCCATTTGCCGGTAGTCGTTGACGACAATCTGATTCTCCATCTGCGAAAGGTGCCTCATCAGAGTTTGCCAATCAGTGACGCTCTACCTAGAGCACTTACGTCAGGCTTTGGAGGGCTGAGCTGGAACTGAATAAGTCCTATCCGCGCCTTCTCCATCCTCGCTGGCCCACCACCGCTCTTGACAACCGCCTGATTCAATACCAGACCATCTACCATCTCGCTATCTTCAATCGTACCACCCACTTTCTTGATGATTCGAATGTTCTTTAGGTCTACGTTATCCGCGGTCTTTTGATCGATGGTCTTAAGAACCGCGTGTACTGCCATAGGGCCGAGGAGGTTTGAGTGTTGTGAGACGATTTTGGATGATAACGATGTGGATGCGGCTTGGAGAAGGGTGGGACGGTCGGAGAGAGAGATCGGGTGTGACATCTCAGTAAGAGTCTTCACTGCCGCAGTGGCGGCACGTTGGAAAGCTTCGGAGATGACGGTAGGGTGTATGCCTGCGTAAGTACGCTTTAATCTCTAGGCATCGACAGGTGCTGGGGACTTATTACTGTACCTTTGGCCAGTAACCTGTCTGCTCCTCCTAGGAGACTTCCTGCAATGACAACGACAGAAGTTGTGCCATCTCCAGCTTCCACGTCCTGTGCGGCGCTTAGGTCTACCAACATTTTGGCGGCTGGGTGCATGACGCTCATGCCCTTGAGCATAGTATTACCGTCATTTGTCTGACATTCGTTAGGCTTGTATGCTCGAGAATTGGAGAAGCTCTCCGGTTTGAAATATGCCTTACTATGATGGTCTCGCCTTTGCCAGTTTGTATCTACGTCAGAGTCAGTACCGCAGACAACATACAGAGTTGGCTGCGTGCGTACCATTTTGTCCATCCCTCTTGGGCCCAGCGACTGAGTTCTGATGTGAGCTTCATGTGCAGATATGATTCTTCCCTTGACTGAGCTCACCGTTCTGATGGCATCCGCAACAGCTTGAAGCTTCGTCAGCCCTATCGAGCTTGAATCTGGCCAAGGGGAAACTATCCATACCTCGAGCTGCCATAATATTGGCATTACGCACAGCCATCGGCTTCTCTCTATCCTATAACCAGCATTAGCATTCACTGCTTCTCTCATCCGGTTGGTCGTATCTTTACTTTGAAAGCATTATTGCCAGAGTTGCTGTTTGCGCTTAACGTGGCCGCCATGTTGTAGGTTGTAGTGAGCAGGACTCCTGATATGAATCAGTCTATTCGGAGAAATGTCGTACGTCTTCGTTGTGCATAAACTAAAGTAGGAAGGCCCCCTTCAAGCTGTCTGTCGCGTCTTCACGAAATTCTGACGCTCCGGCGCTAGCTCGCTTGGAGCCGAGAGCTTCGCCCGCAGCCCTGCCGCTCATTTACGCAACACTGCTCCTTACGAGTTCCGAGTGGTAAAGTTCACACAACTTAACTCTGACACTTGAATCTATTATTCTGGTCCCTTGTACATCCTGAGTGGAACGAAACTCACCCCTTGATCTCACTGCAACGTCAAAGGAAGCCCTTCAGACTCCGCCTAGCACGCGAATACCTCACGCAGTATGCCTAGTGCCACAGGCCAAAGCTGGGAGAAGTACAAGAAGGAATTCGCAGACGACGAGGAACCTGAAAAGAAGATCACACCGCTATCAGATGAGTACGTAATACGTTGGGCTCCCATGGCTTGTAGTGGAATGAGGTTGAGGTGAGCAGCCGTTGACGATCTTTCAGGGACATTCAAGTACTCAAGACCTATGGCGCGGCACCTTACGCTGCGGCCCTGAAGAGGCTGGAAAAGCAGATCAAAGAGAAGCAGACAAGTGTGAATGAGAAGATAGGTGAGTAGCAGCCTATTGTCCCAGGGATATTGCTTTTTCCTGGTCTATGCTTACTTCAGACGTAGGCGTCAAGGTAGCTATCTCGTCTGCACCGTTGTGGTCTCGTTCTAAGCAGCTTCACAGGAATCAGATACTGGACTCGCTCAGCCGCATTTGTGGGATGTCGCTGCAGATCGACAACGAATGCAGGAGGAACAACCTCTTCAAGTCGCGCGATGTACGAAGATCATTCAGGATGAGAAAGACTCGGAGAAGAGCAAATATGTCATCAATGTGAAGCAGATAGCCAAGTTTGTAGTCAATCTCGGGGAACGAGTTAGTCCTACAGATATTGAGGAGGGCATGAGGGTTGGGTATGTCCACTCCTTCAGCGGACTGGGTTCTTTAGCCGCGCTGACACTATCCGAACAGCGTTGATCGCAACAAGTATCAGATCCTGCTCCCTTTACCGCCAAAGATCGACCCTAGCGTAACGATGATGACTGTGGAAGACAAGCCAGATGTGACATATGGAGATGTTGGCGGATGCAAGGACCAGATTGAGAAACTACGAGAAGTCGTTGAGATGCCTCTACTGTCACCTGAACGGTTTGTCAGCCTTGGTATCGATCCTCCTAAAGGCGCGTTGTTGTACGGGCCACCAGGGACTGGCAAGACTCTTTGTGCAAGGGCAGTAGCCAATAGGACAGATGCGACATTCATTCGAGTTATTGGGAGTGAGCTTGTCCAGAAGTATGTCGGAGAGGGAGCCAGAATGGTGCGAGAACTTTTCGAGATGGCGCGGACGAAGAAGGCTTGCATCATTTTCTTCGACGAAATTGATGCCATTGGCGGTGCACGATTCGACGACGGCGCTGGCGGCGACAACGAAGTACAGCGAACGATGTTGGAGTTGATCACACAGCTCGACGGCTTCGATTCGAGAGGGAACATAAAAGTTATGTTTGCGACGAATAGACCCTCGACGCTGGATCCCGCGCTTATGCGACCCGGACGTATCGACAGGAAAATTGAATTCTCACTACCGGATCTTGAGGGCCGAGCAAGTATCCTTCGCATCCACGCCAAAAGCATGTCGGTGGAGCGTGACATCCGCTGGGAATTGATTTCACGGCTGTGTCCGAATTCGACGGGAGCTGAGCTTAGAAGTGTGGCAACGGAGGCCGGCATGTTCGCTATCAGGGCTAGGAGAAAGGTCGCCACAGAGAAGGACTTCTTGGCTGCGGTCGACAAGGTCATCAAAGGGAACCTGAAGTTCAACTCTACCGCAACATACATGCAGTACAACTAGAGAAGGAGACCAAGCGCGATCGTCTGTTTACGGCATGGTTTGGCGACGGCAGATTCTGTACAGTACACGGCGTGCTTCTGATGGGCCTTTCTAACATAGAGTACCGGCATCGACCAGGAGGGGGACATTTCTGGGTCTGTTGTGGGAACAAGTCGCATCAAGAGATAATCTAGATTGCCATCATCTACCTTAATCCTACTTCGCCGAGGTCATCAGTTTTCAGGTGGTGATCCATGTACCTTAAGGCAGGGTCGTGACTAGCTGATGGGTGGAACTTGATATCTTACGTCTAGTCGGCTGGGGCCGAAAGGTTACAGTAAGCACTTTTCGTACGTTATGTAATTGCTTGTCCGATGTAGATATAGTATTCTATGCTTTGTGCTCTGGATTGTTTTCATGGAGCCTCGGTAATAGCTTACCTCTTCACCTACTTTGATTGGCTGCGCCATTGCCGAGCATTACATAGTGCATTATTTCATCATTTACCTTAACTTCCGGACATTCTTTAGGCAAGTATCGTCACGCACGCCACATTTCTCTCTCGAGTCGAATCGATAAGTTTTCCCTCCCTTCGACATCAGTTTGCGGTCAGGATGAGCTCCATAGGATTGCGGAGCTTTGCCGCTGCCCCAAAGGTAAGTTGGATGCCCGCTCTCGGCAAAGACCGTGGGAGGGGGGAGGCGCTGATGACCGTGTCAGTTGTCGAAGTCGGCAAGGCACAGTCGACTCTTCTCCTCAACAAGACCTGCTGGTAAGCTCAACATACTCAAGGAGAGCGGTCTCGGGACCGGCATTGACTGTCATCATATAGCACGAATCATTGCCAACCAACCACTACGCGCAAAGGAAGCATCGCCGTTCATCAGCCACAAATATCCTGTCATTGTGAGTCCCTTAGGGAAAATTACTTACAAGAAGGGCTCTGATAGCGAGGTGTAGGACCACGAGTATGATGCTCTCGTCGTGGGCGCCGGCGGATCAGGTCTTCGCGCCGCTTTTGGTCTGGCTGAGGCCGGCTTCAACACCGCTTGCATATCAAAGCTCTTCCCTACGAGGAGTCATACGGTAGCCGCACAGGGTGGTATCAATGCTGCACTCGGCAAGTACGTCAAAAAATTTGCCAGTCACGCACGATCTTCACGGTGGCGTAACACATCATTCTTAGAGCACGGAAGCTGACCGACGTACAATGGGCAGCATGCACAAAGATGATTGGAGGTGGCACATGTACGACACAGTAAAGGGATCAGATTGGCTCGGTGATCAGGATGCTATCCATTACATGACAAGAGAGGCACCTAAGAGTGTGATCGAATTGGAGTCCTACGGATGTCCTTTCTCAAGAACAGATGAGGGCAAAATGTATGCGGTCCCCAGCAGATCCTTACAACAGCATTAGGTTTCTTACTAACAGCTGAATAGCTATCAACGAGCTTTTGGCGGACAGTCGCAAGATTATGGCAAAGGAGGTCAAGCCTACCGGTGCTGCGCTGCTGCTGACCGAACTGGACACGCTCTCCTGCACACGCTTTACGGACAATCGTTACGACACAACACCAACTATTTCATCGAGTACTTTGCAATGGACTTGATTATGGAGAATGGGGAATGCAAGGGAGTCATTGCATACAACCAGGAAGACGGAACATTACATCGATTCCGCGCTCACAACACTGTCTTGGCTACGGGTGGATATGGACGTGCATACTTCAGCTGCACATCGGCACATACTTGCACTGGTGACGGAATGGCCATGGTCGCTCGTGCCGGCTTACCAAACCAAGATCTAGAGTTCGTCCAATTCCACCCTACTGGTATTTACGGCGCTGGATGCTTGATCACCGAAGGATCCAGAGGTGAGGGTGGGTACTTGCTCAATTCGGAGGGTGAAAGGTTCATGGAGAGGTATGCGCCTACAGCGAAAGACTTGGCTAGCCGAGATGTCGTCTCTCGATCCATGACCCTTGAGATCCGCGAAGGCCGTGGTGTGGGACCAGACAAGGACCACCTCTACCTACAGCTCAGCCACTTACCACCAGAAGTCCTGCATGATCGTCTGCCAGGTATCTCCGAGACTGCTTCCATTTTCTCGGGCGTCGATGTTAGAAAGCAGCCTATTCCTGTATTGCCCACTGTGCACTACAACATGGGTGGTATCCCTACCAAATACACCGGAGAAGTCCTTACAGTTGACGAAGCTGGGAACGACAAGGTCGTCCCAGGTCTCTTCGCTTGTGGTGAAGCTGCTTGCGTCTCCGTACACGGCGCTAATCGTCTTGGTGCTAACTCCCTTCTCGATCTAATTGTCTTTGGCCGCGCTGTATCGCATACGGTCCGTGATAATTTCGAGCCAGGTATGCCACACAAGGATATCAGCGCGGATGCTGGCGCCGAGTCTATAAGCGTGCTTGATAAGGTCAGGACAGCGGACGGCCCGAAGTCCACCAACGAAATCAGAAGCGCCATGCAAAAGGTCATGCAGTCAGACGTTAGCGTTTTCCGAACACAAGAGTCTTTAGATGAGGGTGTCAGGAAGATCAAAGATGTCGATCAGATGTTCTCCCAAGTCGGTACCAAGGACCGTAGTATGATATGGAACTCTGACCTCGTGGAGACGTTGGAGCTGAGAAACCTCTTGACCTGCGCCGTACAAACCGCTGAGGCGGCAGTGAACCGAAAAGAGTCAAGAGGCGCACATGCAAGAGAGGACTACCCAGAGCGGGATGATAAGAACTGGATGAAGCACAGCTTGACCTTCCAGAAGGAACCACAAGGGAAGGTGGAGATGGGCTACCGGCCTGTTGTAGGACATACACTGGATGAAAATGAGTGTAAGCCTGTGCTACCGTTCAAGAGAACTTACTAAGTGTTGTGGGATGAATGGGTGCGAATATTAGTTCGTCCTGTGTGTACATAGTTAGGGGAAAGCGAGCGTCTTAGGCGTTGCTTGTCATGCATAAGGTTTTCTGCTTGTTTCGGCATTTCGATCCAATCAAGTGACAGTTTTATCGATGTCATTGGATTGCAATTGAACTGTCCGTGGTCTCGCTCTGCTTTTGCTTCGTCATGAAACATTGAGGTCCTAAAACCCTAAGTGCTTGCATGATCCATCACTTTTACCAATCAGTGGCATTCGCTAATGAGTGGATGAGGTCATCAATGCAAATCCCAATGCGAGTTACATTCACTCACTCACGTTACTTTATGCTTCAAAAGAAATCTTCGAGCCTTCTTCCTTTTTCTCTTACCCACTCCACAACACTACAACGGTTACACCTCTGGCGTCCGTAGATTAAGATAAACTCTCCGCCTCCTACAGTCGCTACTCATAATATTTTTAATGAAGTTACTTGTGATACTAATATCTGCTAACAATCTCCTTCGCTATACGCCGCTTGTACTTTCAAAACCTACACGTCCTCACCAGCACCTTACACCACTATCAACGACGCAGCTTGCGACCACACACTTCCAAGTGCGTATCAAACTCAGGTAGTTGAAAGAAATGTCTTCATAATCTGACCAGGTAAGTTCTACTTCAAAGCCTAGCTCTATGTCTCACTTCAGAACCAGCACCTTACTTCAATATTTTCAGTGTGAATTCCGAACACACTCTCTCACGTACAAACAAAGCTCAGATTGCTATCAGAAACATCATCACAACCTTCTGAGTAAGTTCAATTCTTTTCAGAAATAAACACTGAAGTGAGCTGATGTGTCTCTGACTAGTGCTGAAAGTGCCTAACCACATCAATGATAAGAAGTAGGTCAGACATCATATCTTCTTCTTGCACATCTCATAGTTGTCAGAAGGATGCTCATTTTTGCTCATGATCTTAAACTTGAGGGTGGCTTTTGTTCTTCACTTACTTGATTCAGGTAGTCAGACATCACATGCCTGATTCTGCACCTTAACCACCTTGAAAAGTGTGTATCAAAACCTGTGCATCTGTTTGAACTTTTAAAGTCTTACAGTCACTTTGCTTACAACTCTACCTTCATCTCACTGCTTTCTGAAGCCACTTCATAATCTTTGTCTTTTGTGTTTTTTCTTTAACATGCCTCTGTGATGTCTCAATTCTGTCTGAAACCCTCATCTTTTTTCTGGTTTGTAACCTTATCTTAGGTCAAGTTAGCTTCATGCTGATGGTTGCATAGACAAGATCAATGATAAAATGAATGTTAAGTCTCATAAATGATTACACTTAAGTCAGTCATATTCAGCACTGCAGCAAATTCATTCAGTATGACTACTCTGTTCAGCACAAAAGATGTTAAATATTCAGTGATAAAGGCTTCAGCAAAGCTGACACATCAATTATAAGAGCAGTAAGACACAGAGCTAAAGTTATTCTTTTTACATTGTAGGTCAAGTCATGTCTAGTGAAGTGTCAAAGACAATGATGACAACAATAAGTGCTGCTCATGATATGAGAATTTCACACACTAGCACATTTAACACAAACTTAAGTTAAAAGCTTCATGATGCCTTGCAGTTAGTTTGTTAATCAATTTATCACACTCTTACAGTTTCTGATGTGAATGTGATTGACACATTAATCACTCTTGACAAAAACTATAATGAGAAGGTCAGAGATGAAGGTATATTCTTGCTTTTTATTTCTCAACCTGTTACTTGACTGATTTACTTTTAGATAAAGAGAGTCATTTGCAGCAGACTGTCATTTGCTGCTTTGAAGTCAGATTGGCTTGTGAACTTGAAAATCATAAAGCTTTAATCAGCAATCTTCTGCAGTGCATCATTATTAATAGTCACTCTGCAGCTTTAAAGAAGTACTTTGAATCATGTTTGAATTGAGACAACATTAACTCATTTAAGATGAACAACAAGAAGATCAAAATAGAGAAGTAAAAGGTGGGTGCACAGAGCTTAAACTCTGTATATGCAATACATCAATTCATCTATTTGAATAAAGTCAATTCTCTTATATAGTTTAACATAAAAGAGCTCATAGATGCTCAGCACTAAAAGTTTGAACTGACAATGAACTTTAAAGACTCAAAGTTTAAAGATGCTTGTGAGAAGAATTAAAGATTATTGTCAGTGAGAAGCTTCTGCCAGTGCTACTTGAACATGATTGACATGAAGTATCACTATGTCTCAAGGTCTGTGGTCTGCATATCTGCAGTCATCTACTCATTTAAGCCGTTTTCAAGAAGTCTGAGACAGAGATGAAAGTGTCAATTCACATTGTCACTCAGAAGTTCTTTGCTGATTTTACACATTCATTTAAATATAATTAGATTATCAACCTTGAGGTTTATAACAACAATCTTAAGTTAAATGTCAATCACAATGTCATTGAAGAGAAATACTACACTTTGACATTTTTCACTAAAGGTGGTATTGGTCAAGGTCTCTCATGAAAGTCATATGATATTATGATAAAGAAAGAAAAGATGTTGAAATTCATGTGAAGTCTAGTCTACAGCGGCATGAATCCTGATTCAATACAAGCATACACACTTAAAATGATAAAGCATCTTTGTCTTCAATCAAAGCTAGTCATTAATAAGCTCATTCATCTGACAATCTCTTTAAGATTTCTTGTGCATGAACTGTGAATGATGCATGACAGTTATTATCTTCTGTCAAAGACTTTGTGTAGACTCATTTTCTCTTGCTTTAGCCTACATTGACTCAGTATCAATGTTAAAAGGTTTAGGTTTTCTGTGACTGTCAAATCATGAAGCTGAACATTATGATCTCATAATGTCTTTACAAGCAGAGTTTCTGTTTGTCACATCTTTACTTGAAGATTTTGATCATAACAACTGAGAGGGCCTCAAGTGGTATATTCAACAGAAAAAACTTCAAGCATATCTTCTCTGAAAGAAGCAAAGATCTGTCAGCATCTAGAAACTACAGTATTGTCTACTTAACATGAGATCACAATGACAGTCAGCATGCAATAACAGAAAAACCATAGCCTTTTTGTAACACAGTATATGCTAGCTTCTGAAGTTGACAAGAAATTACTGAGTCCCTTCAGAGAGATAAAAAAGAAAACACACAATCTAGTGATTGACATATGATGTTGTCATCAAAATGTATCATAAAGACCCTCAATGCTTTCTACAAGTTTAATTCTGAGTCTTGACTCTGACAGCAAAGCACTTCAATAAGCCTGATACTTTGTACACTGAGGGTTTTCAGCTGTATATAGAGAAGATGAATGCTAGTGCTTTTTATCAGTTTGTTCTCAACCTTGACTGCTGATAAAGTGTACTCAGAAGCTCAGTACTTTGAACACTGAAGATCTTCAGCTGTTTATAGAGAGAAGATTGTCAGTGTTGACTCTGTCAGCAAAGCAAATCTATCAGTTCAGTATGTGATACACTGAGAATCATCAACTCTACAAATATATAAAGAAAAGAGGTTGTCAGTGTGCTTCACCTGTTCTATTTCAAATCTGAACTTGTCATAAGTTGAACCCATACTAAGGTCTTATGATCTAGTTGCTTACTAAGACCTTAAGACTAAAGCACATTATCTATTCACTTCTGTATGAAGCTCTTCTTTTTCTCTTCATAGTATTCTTCTTGTATTTAGAAATTATCAATTGAGCATCAGTCTCATTGCAAACCTGTGACATTAAAATACTATTCTCATTTAAACCTGGCCTACACTAAAGGCCTTGCCGTACAATTGTTGAAATCAGTGCAGAATGAGTGCAGAAACCTTTATGACAGATGAAGTAAAGATCATTGCTGAGAAGATTTTTTCTTAAGCACAAATACTTATGACAGAACTATGCAGCATGAAAAGTTATACAGAAGAGGACATGCAGAACATGAAGGCTTATACAGATCTTTTTTACATCTTTGTGATGAATTGAGACAATCTCACATCAACTACATCAGTAGATACAGCTATTTCAACATCAGCTGTTGTAACATCATCTTCTTCTTAAGAATCAGTCAATTGTACAAACGGTCTCACCTTAAAGCAGCTCATTACAGCAATGAGTGTGAATTGACACTCAAAATGATGTCTTTTTGATTCACTCAGATTTGAAGAAAAGAGAGTGAAATTCAGACCTTGACTACAACAAATTGTTGCTAAATTGAATGTGAACATGTCAAACAACAATGTCAGTGTGCAGTTTTGATAATTACACAGTCAGCTTGAAGGGTTGACTTTAAGTCAGGTCACATCTTGAATTGTGGCTTGTATTAAGTTAAATGAAGTTTTAAATCATACAATCATTGAGAAGCTGATCAATCAGCTTCAGTATGTGTACAATGACTCAGAATCAAAGAAAAGAGCAACTTATATCTTAAAAGCTTTAAAACAGAAGAAAAAATCATTTGCTAAACATCTGACCACCTTTGAACAAACGCTGTTAAAAGCAAAAGGCTTGAAATGAGATGATGCTGTCAAAAAAACATTTCTTAGTAACAGTTTTGATACAACACTCATGCAAGCTCTGATTGTTACCTCAATCTCTGTGTCATATGATGAGTACATTATCTTGCTACAGTGGGTCAGTCACAACTTAAACTCAATTCAAAAGGCTGTTACTCAAGAGTGTTGTATGACAACTATCATCATCACACAACAGTCTCACATGAACAACATGAACTGAGAACTCACTGAGCACATCATTGTCACAGTTACAAAAACTGAAGAGAGATGCAGAGCACAATGAGTGTCAGAGAAGAAAGTGATGAAACATTGTACAAAATAACTATGCATGCACTGCAGAGAC
>JAABUP010002216.1_pt1 | contig 38454 bp, 27 predicted proteins | sample 5559201 | NCBI WGS metagenome assembly JAABUP01 (sample SAMN10711887, study PRJNA513373) | rock metagenome | isolation source: Antarctica rocks | place: Antarctica | reverse complement strand
CGACGCCCCGGGACGCCTCGCCGGAGGAGCCGGGGAGGGCCGCGCTGCTGCTCCGCCGCCGATCCGAGGACGGCTCGGCCCTGGGGTCGACCTTCGTCACCGTCTTCGAGCCGACGACGCCCAGGCCGACGCTGACCAAGGTCGGCCGGATGACCGAGACGCCCGGCTTCGTGGTCCTCTACCTGGAGACGTCCGACGGCCCCGAGCACCTGGTCATCAACCTCCGGCCGGGCACGCCCCGGGCGGTCCAGCTTGCCGACGGCCGCGAGCTGACCACCGACGCCCGGGTCGTCCGGGCCCGCCGCGACGAGCTGGCGATGGCCGGCGGGACCATCGGGGCGACCCCGGGGGCCGCCCTCCGGGACCTCTGGATCTCGGGCAAGATCCTCGCCGCCGCCCGGTTCCCGACGCCCGAGAGCCGGGGCTGGTTCGAGACCGACGCCGCCGTCCCCGACGACCCGGCCCTCATGGGCCGGACCCTCCTGATCCGCCACGGCGATGGGACCACCCGGGGCTGGACCCTCCGGAAGGTCGAGCCCATGCCCAACAAGCGGACCCGGCTCTACGTCGGCGAGGAGCCCGGCTTCCTGATCGAGGGGGACGACCGGTCCGCCCGCTATTACCAGTTTCCCGGAAATACGGCCCCCGGCCCGCACACCTTCAGCATCGCCACCATCCGGAGGTCGCCGGCCCGACCGCTCTGATCCGAGAGGCGATCCGGTCATTTTCCCGAGTCGTCGCGATGGGCGATGGCAGATCGGCGATGGTTGTTGGAATTCCTGGAAAAGCAGCCGAAGTGGCGACCGATCCATTGGCCCTGACCCGTCGTTAACCATCAGCCATCAACCATTTTCGATCCCGGGCCGCCACGGAGCGCCGAGATTTTTTGGGACGGAGGATTGACGGATTCGATTCCGAGACTATAATGACGTTGTCGGCTGCGAAGCTCATACGCCTCTAGCCACTCCATCCGACCGGGGCATCGGCCTCGATTTATTCGGCCTCTTCTCTGTTCCGGCCCCGCCGTCTCGTAGCAATACGGGGCGGCGGGGTTTTTTCGTGCCCCGAATTCCGGCGGCTTTTGGCACGGCCCTTGCCGTTCCAGGCCCTGGCCCGCCCCAGATCCACGCCGGAGCCGTCCGCCCATGAAACCTCCCGGGACCGAGGACCTCGAAGTCGAGAGCGACGCCCGCTTCCCGTCCGGCCCGTGGACCGGCTTCTTTCTCCAGCCGCTGATGCCCGGCCGGCACCAGATGGAGCTGAGCCTCACCTTCCGCAAGGGCCGGCTCGACGGCGAGGGCCGCGACCGGGTCGGCCAATTCGCCTTCAAGGGGCGGTATCAGGTCGAGGACGGCAAGTGCTGGTGGACCAAGTCGTATCTCCGCCGGCATAGCGTCGCCTATCAAGGATATAACGAGGGCAAGGGCATCTGGGGGACGTGGGAGGAAAGCCCGATCAATCGGGGCGGGTTCCACATCTGGCCCGTCGCGATGGGCGACCCGACCCAGGCCCGGCTCGCCGAGGCGATCGAGCAGCCGGCCGACGTCCCCTTGCTCCCGCCGGACGAGCCGATGGTCACGCCCGCCGTGCCCGAGGAGGTGGGCGAGCCGGTCTCCTCCGAATGCGCGGGGCCGGTCGCGGCCGAGGAGCCTTGAGGATCCGCCGGGCGGATCAGCGTGACTCGCGGTCGTTGATCCACTGGCGGAGGGTATTGGCGGGGATCCCGAGGACCCGCTCGGCGGGCGCGGGGCCACCCAGCCGCGAGACGGCGTAGCAGCGGTAGAGGTCCTCCCAGACCGGGAGCGGGATGGCCTTCCCCGAGTCCGATGCGTCCCGGGCGGCCTCGGTCGGCCCCCAGACCCCGGGGAGTTCGGCGTCGAAGAGGCGCGCGACCCGGGCCTCCGCTTCCTCGGGCGGGAGCGTCAGGCCCTTGGCGAGGATCTTCGACGCCAGGGTCCGGAGTCGCCGCTGCCAGTCGTTCTGCGACGACGAGAGGGCGAGGACCGGGCCCGGTGTCGGGGGCGATACCGTGAGACCCGCCGCCACCGGTCGCGCAGGAGCGGCCGGGTTCAGGAACGGGACGAGGAGGGGCCAGGTGAGGACGTCGACCTCGCGGCTGTGCCGGAGGATGGCCCGTTCGATGACGTTCCGAAGTTCCCGGCTGTTGCTCTGGGCGAACGGCTGGTCGCGGAGCCCCTGGACGGCGTCGTCGCCCAGCTCGACCTCGGCCCCGACCTCGGCGGCGACCATCCGGGTGAGCCACCGGGCCTGGGCCTCGATGTCCTCGGGCCGCTCGCGGAGGGGCGGGACGGCCAGCGGGAGCCGCTCGACCCGCGCGAGGAAGGCCAGCGGCAGCTCGCCCGACTTCCGCCGCTCCAGCCAGGGGCCGGTCTCGACGGTCAGGACCGCCGCCGCCTCGGCCTGGCGGCGGACCTCCTCCTCGCCGAGCCGGCTGTATTCGCCGTCCTCCAGGAACGAGTGGAGGATCGCCGAGCACGAGTTGGGTAGCCGGTGGAAGTCGTCGAGCAGGACAATCCCCTTGCCCGCCGCCGCCACCAGGCCGGGCCGGTCCTCGCGGGCGTCGGTGAACGCTCCCCGCTTGTGGCCGAACAGGATGCTCCGGAGCAGCGTCTCGTTGGTCAGCTCGTTGCACGAGGCGACCGTCATCGGCGCCTTCCGGCGGTCGGTGGCGGCGTGGAACAGCTCGGCCAGGCCACGCTTGCCGGTCCCGCTCTCGCCGTCGAGCAGCAGGCAGGGCAGGGGCCGCCGGGCCCGGCCGGGCCCCTTCGAGGCGTTCGAGGCGTCGACCCCGAAGAGCCGGGCCAGGTCGAAGAGCTGCGCCAGGGTCGAGCCGAAGGCGTCGGACTGGTAGATGATCCCCCCGTCGGCGACCGAGGCGGCGAAGGCCCCGACCGACGGGTCGGCCAGGTGGCGGCCGATCGCCCGGACGACCGTCTCGGCCAGGCCCGGCGAGCCGGCCCCCTCGCCCCCCTTGCGGACGAACCGCTCGGCCGGGAACCCCTCGGGGCGGGGATAGGCCGAGTACAGGAGCCCCTGGACCTCGGGGTGGACCCGCCCGGCCTCCTCGACGAAGAGGTGCCCGGCGCGGAGGCCGCCGGCCTCGTCGGAGAACCGGAGGTCGGAGACGACCACGGCGAAGAGCTGGTCGTTCAGGAGCTTCCGGGCCAGGTCGAACCGCCCGCCCCGCTCACGGACCAGGTGGAGGTGGATGTGGTGCGGCAACCGGTGCCGGTAGGCCGCCAGCCGGTCGCTCTCGTAACCGTGGGCCGAGACCTTGACGTGGATCGAGGCCCCGCCGCCCGGGTCGCCCCGGCGGAGGGCCCCGCCGACGGCCCCGTCCCGCCCCAGGTCCCGGGCCAGGTCGAGCGGAAAGCTCGGGATCAGCGACTCCAGGACGCGGGGGTCGTCGTCCAGGACCATCAGGTGCGGGATCCAGGCCATCGTCCGCGTCTCGCCGCCAGGGGAGGGGCTCCGGCCGGTCCCACCGGCCCCGGTCCAATCTAACCGATCTGGCCCCGACTCGGCCATCACGCGATCCGGCCGACGATCGGGCAGAGGGGAGGAAAGTTGCCTATTTATCCCATATCACCCGAGTTTCCTGGATGACTGGGGAGAACCTGGGTCGAGGGCGTGCGGTCCCTTCCGGGGCGGGATCGATCCGCCCCTCCGGCTCGGTTCGGATCCCCGAGGACCGATCAGGCGAGCCCGGGGTGGGCCGGGCCGACCGATCGGGGCCCCTCGCCCGACCGTCCGAGGAAGGAATGACGCGCCGGGGCGGGCGGAGGGGCCGGCTGGGGGGGCGGCACGGCGTCCCGGATGGGGCTGGGGTCTTCGGCGCGAAACGAACCCGAGGACCCGGCGTCGGGGTCCACTTCCTCGGCCTCGATCGCGGCCAACTCCGCCTCGGCCTCCACCTTGCGGAGCTGCGCCAGCGCCTTGTAGACCCCGCGTTCGGCCGCCGCCTCGTAGCGACGGGCCAGGGTCGCCTCCTTCGAGGCGTCGAAGAGGGCCCGGTCGGCGGCGATCGCGCGGTCATCCTCGATCGCCTCGAAGTCGAGCGTCTCGCGGTGGGACAGCAGGCGCTCGATCTCCGCGTCGATCAGCCCGGCCATCGCGTCCCGGGCCCAGGCGACCCGGTCGGCGGTCGGAAGCCCCGCGCCGTCGACCGGCCGGAGGTGATCGAAGTCGCCGAGGATTGCCCCGGAGAGTTCCCGGACCCGGTGGGTCGGGACGTCCAGGTAGCGCGCCCCGGTCAGGTGCGCCACCCGCTCGCCGTGCCGGTCGTCCCAGCGGCCCGTGTCCAGCGCGTCGCGGAGGTCGAGGAAGGCGGCGATCAGGCGGTCGACCCCCTCGGGCATCGACCGGAGTTTGCGGGCGAAGGTGGCCGGCTCGTCGCCGATCCGCGCCAGGGCCTCGTCAACCTCGGCCAGCCGGGCCTCATCGAAGGCGGAGCCGGCGTGGGCGACGTGGCGCTCGTTGGCGGCCCGTTCCTGCCGGGAGCAGCGTTCGACCCGGACGGTCAGCTCGGCCAGCCGGCCGACGAGGTGGCGACCCATCTCGGTCTTCGGCGCCATCTCGGCCTGCATCGCCTTCGATCGGCGCTCGACCTCGGCGGAATCGACCGGCGGCAAAACCACGCCATTGCCGCTCAGACCATGCTTGAAGGCGCCGGCTCGGGAGCGGTCCTTGCCCTCGGGCGTGACGGGCCCGCGGCTCTTGCTTCCATTGGCTCGGGCGGCGGCGATCCGGGCTTCGCTGGCGGGCATGGGTCCGGCTCCTGGTGGGGGTCCGATGGCGCTTCGCTCTCCAACAAGATCGTGGAATCGGGGGCCGCTTAGCACACTTTTCAAAATTCGCGGGAACACCAAGGCTTGCGCCTTCCGCGACGCCAGGGCGGATGATCGGGCCGCCGGGGCCCGGGCACTCGGCGTTAGAGGCTATCCGGAACAGGAAATGATGGATGGCCAATGAGTGATGGTCGATCAGCGGGATGGCATCCGATGCCGATGCCGGGGAAATCTCCGGTGAATTCTCACCCATCAACCATTGTCCATTGGCCATCACTCATTGTCAGGTCAAGGAAATGTTTCCGGATAGCCTCTGACCCGGGGACGCGGAGAGCCCGCCAGCCGGACCTTCCCGTAGGGTTGGTCCGAGGGGCGGGCCCGATTTCCGGCGAGCGGTCGCTCAGAGGCGATCCGGAACAGGAAATGAGTCATGGTCGATCAGTGGGATGGCTTACGATGCCGATGCCGGGGAAATCTCCGGGGATTTCTCACCCATCAACCATCAATCATCGTCCATTGGCCATCACTCATCCCCAGGTCAAGGAAATGTTTCCGGATCGCCTCTCACCCCTCTCACCCCACGCGGCGGGCGACCTCGTCGGCGAGGGGCCCGGCGGGGAGGTCGAGGTCATCGCGGCGGTCGGCCAGGTGGCGTTCGAGCTTCCGGAGGGCCTTGTACTTCTCGTCGCTGACCCGGGCGGCGGTCAGGCCCAGCGACCGGCTGATCTCGGGGACGGTCCAGCCGCGGGTCCAGAGTTCGACGATCCGGTCCTGGCGGGGGCTCAGGACGGCCCGGCGGGCGGCTTCGAGGATCTCGCCCAGTTCGTGACGTTCGCGGTCGCGGAGGTCCTGGTCGGATCCGGGCGCGAGCTGCTCGTCGAAGGACTGGAACCGACGGGTCCGCTGGACCCGCTTGCGGACCATGTCGATGGCCCGGACCAGTTCGCGGCGCTCGGCGGTGTCGTCGGCCAGGACGAGGTTCAGGTCGAGGGCCCCGGAGCGGGCCTTGCCCAGGAGCCGGCAGCAGACCTCCTGGGTGCAGTCGTCCCAGATCCCAGGATCGAGCCGGGCGTTCCGCCAGCAGACCGCGCAATAACGCTGGATGTCGTGGACCAGTTCCGACTCGGTCGCCTGGGCGGTCAGGGCGGCCAGGCCCATGACCAGCGCCATGGCGCCCGCGCGGCGACCGCGAAGACCTTTCGGGGTGTCGGGTGCATCGAGAGGCATATCGATCAACTCCCGCCTGGGCAGGGACGAACGAGGGAGGTCGGATCCGGCGGCATCCCGATTCCTACAGGACGGCCCGCCGCGTGATCTCGCCGGGATCGGTCCGGGGATCACCGCCGCGAGTCCCGGGCCGCCGCCCGGCCAGGGCGGCGCGGCCGGACGATGATCCACCCTCGCTGCTCGGCCAGGCGCTTCAACTTGCGGTGGGGATGGACGACCACGGCCCGGCCGACATGGCCGAGCAAAGCCCGATCGCTCCAATTATCCGCATAGGCGACCGCATCGTCCATCGCGATTTGTCGAGACTCCGCCCAACGCCGGGCCCAGTACAGCTTGCCCTCGCCGTAACACGGAGGGCCATCGGCGATTCCGGCAAGACGCCCGCGCTCGATTCGGACCGGGGTCGTGATCGCGTCGGTGCAGCCCAGGTAGATCGAGAGCGGTTCCAGGACGATCCCCGGCGACGAGGAGACCAGGACCACGGCCGTCCCGCGCATCCGGAGGTCGTTCAGGTGCTCGACCACGCCCTCGTAGAGCCGGGGCTGGACGTACTCGACGAAGTTCTCGTAGGCGATCCGCTGGAGGTCGATGATGGGGATCCGCGCGATGCTGGTCAGCCCGAAGCCGACCAGCCGCCCGTAGTCGAGCCGGCCCAGGCGGTGCTGGAGCCCGTGGTACAGGGCCCGGAGGATGAACGACCGCTTGATCAGCCCTCGACGCCGGAGGATCCGGGCAAACAGATACGTGGTCGTCTCGGCCAGGAGCGTGCCGTCGACGTCGATGAAGGCGACGGCCGGCGGCGACTCGAACGAGGGCCAGGCGCCGCTCACGACTCCCCCCCGGCAACCACCCGCTGGCCGATCTCGTCGGCCAGGGCCCGGGCCTCCGAGGGCTCGGCCGCCTCGGCGATCACCCGGACGATCGGCTCGGTGTTGCTCGGACGGACGTGGACCCAGCGGTCGGGCCAGTCGAGCCGGAGCCCGTCCCGGCGGTCGGCCCGGGCCTCGGGATGGGCCGAGGCGATCCGGTCGAACAACTTGCCGGCCGCGACCGGCCGGTCCCCGAGCGGGTACTGATCCTTGACCATCGCGTAGCGGGGGAGCTCGGCGACCAGCTCCGAGAGCGGCCGGCCCGTCTCCGCGAGGAGGTCCAGGACCAGGGCCATCGCCGCGAAGCTGTCGCGGACGTATCCAACCCGGGGGTCGATCACGCCGCCGTTCCCCTCGCCTCCCAGGACCGCCGAGTGCGCTTGCATCGCCTCGACGACGTGGATCTCGCCCACCGGCGTTCGGATCACCGGGCAGCCCGCCCGATTGGCCAGGTCTTCGGTCGTCCGCGAGGTCGAGAGATTCAGGACGACCGGCCCGACCACCTTGCCAAGCCGGTGCCGGGCGGCCAGGGCCAGGGTCAGCTCCTCGCCGATGTAGCGGCCGGTCTCGTCCACGATCGCCAGGCGGTCGGCGTCGGGGTCCTGCGCGAATCCGACCGCCGCGCCCAGGGCTGGAACCAGCGCCGAGAACCGCCCCAGGTTCGCCGCGGTCGGCTCGGGCGGGTGGTCGTACCGGCCATCGGGCATCCCGCCCAGGACCACCGCCTCACATCCCAGGGCCCGGAGCAGGGCCTCGCCCAGCCTGCCGCCCGAGCCGTGGCAGGCGTCGAGGACCACGGCGAACTTCCGCCGCCGGATCGCCGCGAGATCCACCGTGGCCAGGACCAGCTTCAAGTGCTGACCGTCGGGCTCGTCGAGCGTCCGGACCTTCCCCAGCTCGTCCCAGCTCGCCCAGCCGAGCGAGCGGGCCTCCAGCCGATCGAGGACGGCCCGGCCTTGGACCGGCCCGAGAACCATCCCGGCCTGCTGGAAAAACTTGAGCCCGTTATACTTCGGCGGGTTGTGGGAGGCCGAGATCTGGATCCCGCCGGCGGCCTTGAGGTCGCGGACCAGCCGGCCGAGCGTGGGTGTGGCGACCGGACCGGCCAGGAGGGCGTCGCGACCGGTGGCGGTGACGGCCGAGAGGACGGCGGCCAGGAAGACCGGGGCCGAGACCCGGCCGTCGTGCCCGACCACGATCGGCCCGGCGGGCTGGCCGGTGGCGTAGGCCGCGGCGAAGTCGGCCACGATCGCCGGGTCGAGCCCGTCGCCGACGACCCCCCGGATCCCTGAGACGCTCGCGATCCGAGTCCCCGCCACGCGCCCCTCCGGCCCACGGAGCCGGGCCGCCCCGTCGGGCCCGTCGGGCTTACTCTAGAGGACTCGCCCCTCGGTCGGCAAGGGCCGCCCGTCGCCGTCTCCGGCCCCCGGGGGTCCCGAAGCCCCGAGGGCCAGGTCCCAGGCCGCCTCGGGCGTCAGGCCCTGGCGCCGGGCCTGCTTCTCGATCGAGCTCCGGGCGTGGAGGATCAGGCGAGCGAGGTAGTCCCGGGCGTCGTTGGCGTGGGCCAGGAAGCCGGACATCAGCCCTTCGCCTTCCAGCTCCCCCAGGGTGAATCGCCGGATCGCCTCGGCCTTGATCCGGCCCAGGTCCGACTGCAAGGCCAGCAGCGCCGGGAGGTCCAGGCGCGCCGCCAGCTCGTGCTGGAGGGCCAGCCGCTCGACCTCGGTCACCTTCCGGAGGTAGGACTCGAATCCGAGCTCGCGACGCCTCCGGTAGCGCCGCTTGAGCCCCTGCCAGACGAAGAACAGCCCGGCCGCCAGCGGCCCGGTCACGCTCATGGAGTTGCCCAGGAATTCGACCGCGTCGCCGAGGATCAGCGGCTTGTTCCGCTGCTGGAACTCGACGGTCCCCGGGTGGAGCGGGAATTCGGCGGAAAGTTCCAGCAGCGAGGGGTCCAGCGGCGGCCGGGCGACCTGCGCGAACCGGCCGAAAAAGATCGCCTCCAGGAGCCGCTTCACCGCCCCGGGGGCGACCCCTCGGTGGGCCACCACCAGGACCCGGGCGCCGAAGGTCGCCAGCGGCTCGGGCGGCACCGCGGGCTCGACGCCGTAGGTGTACGCGGGGATCAAGGTCTCGTGCAGGTGGACCTTGTCGACGACCGCCCCGAGATTCACCGGGTCGATCCGGGCGGCCTCCTCCTCGCGGTTCAGGTCTTCCAGGGCGAACGCCTCGCCGAACGGGAGCGGGACCAGCCGATAACCCCACTTCGAGATCAGGTGCCGAACGACCGGCGTGGGCAGGGCCGAGACGGTCATCACGGCGTCGGGCAACTGCTCGCGGACCTCGATGGCCTGCAACTCCGCGTGGCTCCAGGTCCTGGCGACGTAATCCCCGGCCGGGCCCTCGCCCGACCGGAGCCCGACGAAGCCCAAAACCTCGCGGGCCAGCGCGTGCGAGCCGCTCCCGGGCTCGCCGAGGTTGACCGTCCGGCCCCCGAGGGCCCGGAGGTTCGCCTCGACCTCCAGGGCCAGCTCCCCCCGGACCACCAGTTGGAGCGGCTCGACGTACAGGGCCGCCACTTGCCGGATGTTGGTCCACCGCTTGGAATCGAGCCCGCCCTGGACCAGGGCCACGTCGATCCGACCGTCGTTGACCGCGTCGAGCGCCTCGACCGACCCGGGAACGTCCTTGACCGTCAGCCGGATCCCGAAGCCCGCCCCCTCACGCCTCAGGACTTCCGCGACCCGCTGCCGGGGCCCCGGTGCCCGCCCGCCGGTGATCCCGAGCCCATACCTCGGCTCCGGCCGGATCCACTCGTGCCAGGCCCACCACCCCGACGCCGTCAGGGCTGCCAGCAAGCCCAGCGCGGGGATCAGGCGATCGCGGACCACCCGTCGACGACCCGGAACCCGACTCATCCGGCCCTCCTCGGAGGGTCCAACGATCGGTCCTGCCCGGGGACGATCCGGGGCTTCACGACTTCCCCTTCGCCGGCGCGATCGCCACGTCCGGCGCGGCTTTCTTGGACCGGATGGACCGGGGTCGGGCGACCCTGGCCCGGCGCGGCGAAGGCCGCCAGGCTCCGAAATTCTCGGAGGATCCCCCGCCGGACCCCGAATCGTCGAACCCCGGGAAGCCAGGGATCCCCGGCCCGATCGGCCCGTTCATCCCGGTGACGACCCCGATCCCACCACCGCCGCCACCGCCACCGCCGCCTCCTCCGCCTCCGCCGCTCACCGCCGCCGGCACGGGGAAGTTCTGGAAGCCGTCGACGGTCTGGAACCCCGCGCCGATCGAGAGCCGGACATACCGCCGGTCGGCCGAGACGGTCGGGGTCGCACCCAGGCCGACCCCGTCGGCGGCCGACCCGACCCCCGGGAAGAACCCGACCGCCTGGGCCTCAACCCGATCCGGCGCGGCGAGCAGCCCGAGCAACCCGGCCGCCGCGAACCAAGCCCTGGTGTTTCGCATCGATGGATCTCCCCGGCCCCATCGCGAGGGCGGTTCCCTCGCCCGTCCGATCATCGCACGCCGGACGGCCCGGCGTCCACCTCGGCGGGCTCCCCGGGCCGGTGGTCGTGCTTCGGGGTCAACACCCGTCGTCGCTCCGAGGCCGGCGCGGGTGGGACTTCTTCCGGGTGGGGCGATCGAAGAGTCATCAACCGGCGACTGGCACGATCTCGTCCGAATCTGGCCCGGCGACGTCATCACCGCGAGGGAGCGGCCTTCGGATGGGCCGGGATCGGCCAGCCTTCCTTGAAGACGCGGACGATCCGACCCACGCGGAAGCCCTCGGGAAGCTCCGACGGCTCGATTTGCCAGCGGACCCCGCTGCAACCGTAGGTCCCGGCGGTGCCCGCCTCGGGCGGATGACCGAGGTAGGCCGCTTTGACCGCCGCCCCGTCGATGGGACGCAATTCCTCGTCGGCCAGGAGGACATGGACGCTCTGGCCGCCGGGGTCGCCGTTCAGGAACGCGCGGAAATCCTTGCGGCTCCCGGAAAAGAACGTGATCGTGAGCTTCTTGCCGTCCACGCCGTCGATCCCTCCGGGGATCCCGCGCTGCTGGAGGAGGGCGTTGTGCTTCGCGCGCTGCCGCTCGGTGGCGAGCTTTTGCGCCTCGGAGCCGGCCCAGATGTCGGTGCAAAGACCCCGACTGGTCGCGGTCCGGCCGGTCGTGTTCAGGAGCAATTCCTCGCCCACGGCGAGGTCGCCGAACGTCGCCCGCCCGTCGCCCTTCCAGACGCGGGTCCGGTCGTCGACCCCGAAGACGCCCCGGCCGAAGTCCGGCGGCCGGACCCGCTCCTCCTTCTCGTTCTTCACGGGTGCATGCTGCTTCGCCAGGAAGATCGAGCCTTCGTCGAGCCGCCTGGCTTGGAGCCGGTAGGTCAGGTCGTCGCCCGCGAGGTGCCCGAATTCGTCCGAGATGACGGTGGCCCGGGTGAACGCGCCTCGGGCATCCTGATGGAGGAAGAAGCGGCAGCGCGTCCCGATCGCCACGTCCCGGAGGTCGGCCTCGGCATTGAGATACATCACCGAGCCGTAGGGCGGCATCGTGAAATCCACCAGCTCCCCGGTCCGATCGGCGCGGAACCGGCCCGAACGACCGTGGTCGTCCACCCCCGCCAGCTCGCCGACGACCAGGTGATGCGAGTGAAAGGGCGGGAACTCGCCGGGCCGGGGCCGATACCAGGGGAGGTGCTCGTTCCCGGAGTCGGTCCGATAGGGATAAAGGTTCGGGTCGACGCTGTCGGGCCGGGCGTCGGGCGCCTCGCTGTACAGGCTCTCGCCGAAGGGCATGTCGACCACGGGCCAGGAGGGATGCGCGAAAAGGCGGATGACGCGGCCCTTGCGGAACCCTTCGAGCAGCAGGTCGGGCTCGATGACCCAGCGCACGCCGCCGGATCCGGAACCCGCCGCCGAGACGCTCGGATATTCCAGGACCCGGGACCTCCGCCGGTCCACGGGTGGGTTATAAGTGCGCAATTCGTCGTTGGCGACGACGGCATCCACCGACCGTCGCTCGGCGGCCCACTGGGCCAGGTCGATCCCCTCGTCCTTGAGCAGGGCCCGCAAGCCCGCCGGGTCGCCGAGGAGCGTGACGGTGAGCTTCTTCCCCTCCACCCGGTCGATCCAGGCGGGGAGCCCACGCTCCCGGAGGAAGGCTTTGTGCCTCCCCCGCTGTCGTTCGGTGGCGAGCCCCCGCGCCTCGGGGCCCGCCCAGACGTCGGCGCAGCGAACGTCGCCGGAGGTGTTGACGAGCAAGGCGTCCCCGACGGCGAGGTCCGGGAGCTTCGCGGCCTTGTCGGCCTTCCAGAATCGGGTGTGCTCGTCCACCCGGAGTTCGCGGCGGCCCGGACCTCCGACCTCTCCCGACGGCTTTGTCGCGGTCACGGAGAGCTTGCCTCCGCCGGGTCCGATCCCGTCGAGCCGATCGGCGAGACCGGCGCCGGCGAGCATGGTGAACTCGTCACGGATGGTCGCGACCCGGGTGAAGCCGCCTTGCTCGTCCTGGTAGGTGGAGAAGTGCAGGAGCGTGCCGAGGGGCACGTCCCGGAGGTCGGCCTCGGCGTCGAGGTAGAGGATGGTCCCGAAGGGGGGGAGGGTGAAATCCACCAGGACCCCGTCGTCGAGCCTGCGGAACTGCCCCGAGCGATGGAGGAAGTCGGCCTCCAGCAGCACGCCGGCGACGGAATGCTCGGAGTGGAGGGGGGGGAACTCGCCGGGCTTGAGTCGATACCAGGGCAGGTCCTGGTTCGCGAGGTCGGTCCGGAACGGGACGGTCGGGTCGACCTCCGCGGGCCCGGCCCCGGCGACAAGGCCGATCAGGGGGAGGAGGAGCAGCCAGGCCCTCCTCATCCCACGACCTCCGAGACGGGGCCGAGGCTGTCGACGAACCGTTCGGTCTCCACTCCCATCTTCTGCAACATCGTCAGCATGACATTGCTCAGGCGTGCCTTCTCGTCCTTGGGCTTGCCGGAGAGGTTGAGCCACTCGTCGTAGTCGAGCTTGTAGGAGCCGCCGGCCGGCCGGTTGTAATCGACGTGCTGGCCGTGCTTCAGGCCGAGGCCCCGGCCGCCGGCGAGCAGGATGGGCAGGTTGCTGTTGGAGTGGCTGTGCCCGTAGCTCATCCCGCTGCCGAAGAGGACCATCGTCCGGTCCAGCAGTGGCTCCCCGCCGTCGAGTTCGCCCCGGAGCTTGGCGAGGAAGTAGGCGAACTGCTGCATCAAGAATGCGTCGCTTTTGGCCAGACGCCCGAGGACTTCGGGGTCGCCACCGTGGTGCGAGAGCTGGTGGCGCGACTGGGTGATCCCGATCTCGGGGATGGCCAGGCCGTTGCCCTCGCTGCCGTTCATGTAGGTGACCACCCGCGTCATGTCGGTCCGGAGGGCGAGCACGATCAGGTCGAACATGGTCCGGTAGTATTCGCCGGCCTGGTCCTTCGAGACGTTCCGCTGGAAGGGGGCGCCGTCCACCTTGGGCCTGGGGCGGTCGAGCCAGGCATCGAGCCGGACGGTCCGCTGCTCCACGTCGCGGACCGAGTGGAGGTATTCATCGAGCTTCGAGCGGTCGTCCGAGCCGAGTTCCAGGCGGAGGGACTTCGCGTCGTCGAGCACCGCGTCGAGCACGCTCCGGCGCCGGTTGAGGCCGAGCCGGCGGGCCGCCACGCCCCCCACCTCCTCGCCGAAGAGGCGGTTGAAGACGTTCCGCGGGTTGTCCTCGGCCGGGAGCGGCACGCCGTCCCGGGAGAAGGCCAGCGTGGTCGAGTTGTTCGGCTGCCCGGTCCCCGAGCTGATCGAAAGCTCCAGCGAGGCGAACCGCGTGTGCCGCGAGGTGACCTCGGCCATGAGCTGGTCGCACGAGACGGTGTTGTGGTACTGGCGGGCGCTCTGGGCGTCGATCTTCGCCCCGGTGAGCCAGGTATCGGCGCAGACGTGGGCCTGCCCGAGCCCGTTGGGATGATGCAGGCCGCTGAAGAGGGTGAACTCGTCGCGGAGCTTCTCCAGGGGACGCAGGGCCGGCGAAAGCTCGTAGCCCCGCCCCGGCTTGGTCACCTGCCAGGTCATCCCGTTGACGCCGTTGGGGATGTAGACGAACACGCTCCGACGCGGCCGGGCGGCATCGGCCTCGGCGGCGGCACGCAATGGCATCATCGCTCCCAGCAAGGGCAGCGCCATCGAGGTCCCGACACCCCGGAGGAAGTGGCGGCGGGACAGGAGCCAGCGCTGCGCCAGGACATTGCTCATCGGGATTGGGGTCCTTTCCGGGGGTCCTCAGCGTTTCTGGAAGAGGTCGCCGAGCACGAGCGACTCGACGAGCGAGGCCAGCCGATATTCCTGGCGCCTGGCCTGCCCGGCGATGTCCGCGAGCGATTTCCGGTCGTCGATGGTCATGCCGCGTCGGAGCGCATACGTGGCCAGCTTGCCGGCGAAGGCGGCGGCGAACCGATCGAGGTCGGCGACCATCAGGCCCTTCAGGCCGGCGGCGTCGGCGAATCGGCGGCCGTCGGGGAGTTCGCCGCCGGGGTCGATCTCCGGGTTCGCCCCCGAGCCATCGCGGACGTCCTCCACGGTCCGCCAGCGACCGATCGCATCGTACTGGTCGAACGCCAGGCCGAGCGGGTCGATCTTCCGATGGCAGCCCGCGCAGTTGGCCTCGTCCCGATGGGCCTCGATCTTGGCCCGGAGCGAGGTCTTGGGCTGGTTCGGCGGCGTGGGCTTGATGGTCCCCACGTTCGGGGGCGGGGGAGGCGGCGGGTTGCCATAGATCGATTCCAGGACCCACTTCCCGCGATGGACCGGGCGGTGCCGGGTTCCGTCGGAGGTCAGGCCGAGAATCGACGCCTGCGTGAGGAGGCCGCCCCGATGGTCGCCCGGCTTCAGGGCGACACGCCGGATCGGCTCCCCCTCGACCCCGGCAATCCCATAGTGGCGGGCGAGGATCTCGTTGAGCATCGTCCAGTCGGAGTCGAGGAACTCGCGGAGCGGGAGGTTCCGGCCCAGGACCTCGCCGAAGAACCCGGTGGTCTCGGCCACCATGCTCTTTTCCAGATATTCGTCGTAGTCGGGATAAATTTTCTTGTCCGGCTCGAACATCCCCACGCGCCGCAACTGGAGCCACTGGCGGGGGAAGGATCCGGCGAACGCGGAGACCCTCGGGTCGCGCATCATCCGGCGGGCTTCCGCCCGCAACGTGTCGGGCTCGTGGAGGATTCCCCGGCCGGCGAGGTCCAGCAACCGCTCGTCGGGCATCGTGCTCCAGAGGAAGTAGGAAAGGCGAGAGGCCAGCTCCCAGTCGTTCAGGCGAGGCGACGGCACGACGGCCGACCCCTCGACCAGGAAGAGGAAGCTGTTCGAGCAGAGAACCGCGAGCAGGCCCGTCTTCACCGACGCCTCGAAGCGATCCCCCAGCCCTCGCGAGGTCTCGAAGAGCTTCGCCAATCGATCCAGTTCCGCGGGGCGGACGGGGCGTCGAAAGGCCCGGGTGGCGAACCGCGCCAGGATCTCGCGGGCATAGGCGGCGTCCTTGGTCGCGCCTTCGCCCGCGAAGAAGAGGCGATCGTGCGCGGGCGAAGGCCACGACTCCTGCAAGGGGCCTTCCCACTCCAGCCAGTCGAGCAGGATCGTGGGCCAGATCGGCCTGGCGTCGTCGTCGGTCAGCTTGATCTGCCAGGGCTGTCGGGCCGAGGTCCGGAAGAAGGGCCTGGTATTGAGCGGGCGCGAGGCGCGATCCTCGGGGTTGGGGCCGTGAACGGCGTTGACGATCCGGATCAGGTGCGTCCCGGCCGGCAAGTGGGCCCGGAATTTCAGCGTCACCGGCCGATCCTCGGGCGCGTCCACGTCGCGTTCGAAGAGCGTCCGGCTGATGTCCGTGGCGTAGATCCGCAACCGAGCGGCGCGCCCGCCTTCGGGACGGAGGCCGCTGAGCTTCACGCGGACCGCGTATTCCCCGGTGGTCGCGACCCGGAGGTCATGGGCGTCCAGGGCCCCGTTGTTGGGCACGATGTCCGCGCGGACCTGGTCCAGGAGCCCTCGGGTGGCCAGCTCCTTCGCGACGTCGTCACGGACGCGCAGCTTCGGGGCCGACCATCGGGTCACCTCGGACTTCGGCCGGGGCCCCAGTGCCAGGGCCTCGTTCAAAACCGTCTCCGCCGCCGCGAGGTATTTCTCCACATGCGCCGGGGAGAGCGTGAGGACGGCCCCGATCCGCTCGAAGCCCTGCCAGTCGGGATCCTCGGGCAGGCCGGCGGGGTCGCTGGCGTCGTAGGTCACCCCGAGCAGGTCGCGGATGGTGTTGCGGTACTCCTCGCGCGAGAGCCGACGGAACGAGACCCGCTCGCCCGTGGCCGCCTGGCGGGCGGTCTCGGCATCGGCGATCCCCGAGGAGATCCATTCGGCGACGCGGGCGACTACCTCGGCCTTCGGGCGCGGCTCCTTCGGCGGCGGCATCTCGCCGGAGTTGATCCGGTCCATGATCTCGGCCCATCGCCCGGCGGTGCGCGTCCCGGCGAAATCCGTCCCCAGCGTGTCCACCCGGAGGTCGCCCTTCTGCTCCGCCTCGCCGTGACATCGGACGCAATGCCGGGCGAGGAACGGCCGGATCTCCTCCGCGAAACCCGCCAGATCCGAGGCCCGAGCCCCCGCCGACCCGACTCCCAAGAGCAGCACGACCGTGCCAATCGTACCCTTCCGCAGGCGTCTCAAGCTCACGTCGGGGATCCTCGGAGTGATGGCCGGGGCGGGTCCGATCGATCAGGGCCCACCCGGAGAGAACCGCGGGCTCGCCCACCGTCGGGGCCTCCGGCGTCCGGCTGGAGTCTCGGGGGGCGGGGCCTGGGATCCTCCGGCCGAAAACATCGTCGGAAATGTCTGCGGGCCGGCGTGGAGGTCGCACCCATCGAAGCGGAGGGGCGCCTCGGGTCTATCAATCGGCGGGCTTTCGCGTTCCTCGGGAGATCTCAATCATGAATCATAGCAGGGACCTGGGCCTCGAACAAGCGAGGTACTGGTCCCGCCGGTCGTGGGCCGTGGTCGCCCGGTCCGGATCATCCGCGGGGGCTCCCGAGACTGGCCGTCGTTCGCCTCATCCTGCCAGGTCAACAAGGCGGGCGTCAGAAGAGGGTGCACTCTTTTATCGGAAGGCGTCCTACTGTGCCGTGGCCAGAACACTGTATGACGGCGGGATCTTTTTTGTTAGGATCTTGTTTAACACCGAACGTCACGCGAGTTTTTGCGACTCTCCTTCCACCCGACACGGCCCCGGCGATGCCGAGGAAATGGGGAAATCTTTCCCCGATCGCGCGGGGCTCCCGCCCTGATCCGCCAGGCGGAGGCCCAGGCCGCCGGGCTCGACACCGAGGACCGCAGAGGAGCCGTTCGAGATGAGCATCATGGCGACCCGCAGACCCCTCTTCGGCGTGCTCTTGCTGGTCGCCCTGCCCGACGCGGCCGGTGCCGGCGATCCGGCGAAGTCCCCCGAGAAGGTCAGCTATCACGCCCAGGTCCGGCCGATCTTCCAGGCCCACTGCCAGGGCTGTCACCAGCCCGCCAAGCCGGGGGGCGGCTATGTCATGACCTCGTTCGACCGCCTGCTCGCCGGCGGCGAATCGAAGGTCGCCGCGGTCATCCCGAGCAAGCCGGCCCTGAGCCACCTGATCGAGCAGATCACGCCCGAGGGCGGCAAGGCTCCGATGCCCAAGGACAAGCCGCCGATCGCTCCGGCCGACTTGAAGACGGTCGGCGAGTGGATCGCGCAAGGGGCGATCGACGACACCCCGGCCAACGCCCGGGTCCTCTACGACGGGGAGCATCCCCCGGTCTATCGCCGCCCGCCGGTGATCGGGGCGATCGACTTCTCCCCCGATGGCACTCTCCTGGCCGTCGGCGGCTTCCACGAGGTTCTGCTCTGGAAGTCCGACGGCTCCGAACTGGTCGCGCGGCTGGTCGGCCTCTCCGAGCGGATCGAGTCGGTCCGCTTCGCGCCCGACGGGACTCGCCTGGCCGTTTCCGGCGGCCTCCCGGGGCGGATGGGCGAGGTGCAAATCTGGGACGTGCCCAAGCGGCAACTCGCCCTCTCGGTCCCGGTCACCTACGACACCGTCTATGGCGCGAGCTGGTCGCCCGAGGGCTCCAGGATCGCCCTGGGCGGGGCCGACAACAGCGTCCGGGCCATCGACGCCAGGACCGGCGCGCAGGGCCTGTTCATGGGCTCGCATAACGACTGGGTGCTCGACACCGCCTTCACCGCCGACGGCTCGCACCTGATCTCCGTCGGCCGCGACATGGCGGCCAAGCTCACCGAGGTCGCCACCCAGCGGTTCGTCGACAACATCACCTCGATCACCCCCGGCGCCCTCAAGGGGGGCATCACCGCCGTCGCCCGCCACCCGAAGCGCGACGAGGTCGTCGTCGGCGGCTCGGACGGGATCCCCCGCCTCTATCGCGTCTTTCGCCAGACCGTGCGGGTCATCGGCGACGACTCGAACCTGATCCGGGAATTCGACCCGATGAAGGGCCGGGTCAACGCCGTCGCGGTCAGCGCCGACGGCAAGCGGATCGCCGCCGGCAGCAGCCTCGACGGCGCTGGCGAAGTCCACGTCCACTCCTACGAGTTCGACACCAGCCTGCCCGACGGCATCAAGGCCATCATGTCGAAGGTCTCCACCTCGCGGAACCCGGCTGAGGTGGCGGCCCTCCAGAAATACCTGAGAGACGGGGTCAAGCTCGTCTCCAAGGTCGAGTTGCCCCGCGCCGCGGTCTACGCCGTGGCCTTCAGTCCCGACGGCAAGGCCCTCGCCGTCGCCGGCTCGGATGGCCTTGTCCGCCTGGTGAACCCCGAGACCGGCTCGCTGATCCGGGAATTCGCCCCCGCCCCGGTGGGCCCGCCGGAGGCGGCCGGCGAGCGCGTGGCCTCGGCCGTCACGCCGAAGTCGGAGGAGTCGGTCGAGACCGAGACGCTGCCCAAGGGGGCGAAGCTGGTGGCCCTGAGAGCCGAGCCCGCCGCGATCCAGCTCAAGAATCGGTTCGCTTACGCGCAATTGCTCGTCACCGCCCAGCTCGACTCGGGCGACCTGGTCGACGTGACCCGGATGGTCGAGGCCCGGCCCGCCGAGGGTCTCGTCGGGGTCACCCGATCGGGCCTGGTCCGACCCGTCGCCGACGGCCGGACGACGCTCGGGCTGACCCTCGCCGGCCTGAAGGTCGAGGTCCCCGTGGCCGTCGCTGGCGTCCGGGAGCGGGCCAAGGTCGACTTCGTCCACGACGTCAACCCGGTCCTGTCCCGCCTCGGCTGCAACCAGGGGACCTGCCACGGGTCAGCCCAGGGCAAGAACGGCTTCAAGCTCTCGCTCCGCGGCTACGACCCGATCTTCGACGTCCGCGCCCTGACCGACGAGCAGGCGGCCCGCCGGGTGAACCTGGCCTCGCCCGACGACAGCCTGATGCTCCTGAAGCCCACCGGGGCGGTCCCCCACGTCGGCGGCCAGGTCATGGTCCCGGGAGAGCCCTACTACGAGACCCTCCGCGGCTGGATCGTCGATGGCGCGACCTTGAAGGTCGACACGCCCCGGGTGGCCAGGATCGAGCTGACGCCGGCCAACCCGATCATCCAGCAGGTCGGCCTGAAGCAGCAGATCCGGGTGGTGGCCACCTACGTAGACGGCGAGGTCCGCGACGTGACCCGCGAGGCGTTCGTCGAGAGCGGCAACACCGAGGTCGTCTCGGCCAATCGCTCGGGCGTGATGACCTCGCTCCGCCGCGGCGAGGCCCCGCTCCTGGCCCGCTTCGAGGGGGCCTACGCCGCCACCACCCTCACCGTCATGGGGGACCGGACCGGCTTCGCCTGGGAGCCGCCCCCGACCTACGGCCGGGTCGATGAGCTCGTCGCCGCCAAGTGGCGCCGGCTCAAGATCAAGCCCTCGGGCCTCTGCACCGACGCCGAGTTCCTCCGCCGGGCCCACCTCGACCTCACCGGCTTGCCCCCGACCGCCGACGACGTCCGCGCCTTCCTCGCCGACCCGCGCGACGGCCGCGTCAAGCGCGACGCGCTGGTCGACCGGCTGATCGGGACCAAGGAATACGTCGAGTTCTGGACCAACAAGTGGGCCGACCTGCTCCAGGTCAACCGCAAATTTCTCGGCGTCGAGGGGGCCGTCGCCTTCCGCAAATGGATCCGCGATCAGGTCGCCAGCAACACCCCTTACGACAAGTTCGTCCGCTCGATCCTGACCGCCGGCGGGACCAATCGCGAGCACCCCGAGGCGTCCTACTACAAGATCCTCCGCGACCCGGTCTCGATGATGGAGAACACGACGCAGCTTTTCCTCTCGGTCCGGTTCAACTGCAACAAGTGCCACGATCACCCCTTCGAGCGCTGGACCCAGGACCAGTACTACCAGACGGCCGCCTACTTCGCCCGGGTCGGGCTGAAGGCCGACCCCGCCTCGGCCGGCCGGAGCATCGGCGGGACTGCCGTCGAGGCCCCCCAACCGCTCTACGAAGAGGTCTGGGAGAAGCCCGAAGGCGAAGTGATCCACGACCGGACCAAGAAGGTCGCCCCGCCGGTCTTCCCGTACCCCACGCCGCACCCGACGGCCGAGAAGGCCACCCGCCGCGACGAACTGGCGGCCTGGATCACGTCGAGGGAGAACCCCTACTTCGCCCGGAGCTACGTCAATCGCCTCTGGGGCTACCTCTTCGGCGTCGGGATCATCGAACCGCTGGACGACCTCCGCGCGGGCAACCCCGCCACCAATCCCGAGCTGCTCGATTACCTGACCGAGGAGTTCCTCAAGAGCGGGATGGATGCCCGCCACATCGTCCGCCTGATCTGCAAGTCGCGGGCTTATCAGCTCTCGGTCTCGGCGAATGAGTGGAACGAGGATGACAAGATCAACTACTCGCACGCGACCGCCCGCCGCCTCCCGGCCGAGGTCCTCTACGACGCGGTCAACCGGGCCACCGGCGCGGTCTCGAAATTCCCCGGGGTGCCCACCGGCACCCGCGCGGCCGAACTGCCCGACTCGGAGGTCGAGCTCCCGAGCGGATTCCTGACCACCTTCGGCCGCCCGTCCCGCGAAAGCTCCTGCGAATGCGAGCGATCCAGCGGCCTCCAGCTCGGCCCCGTCATGGCCCTGGTCAGTGGCCCCACCATCAGCGACGCCATCGGCGACTCGAACAACGACGTGGCCAAGCTGGTCCGGACCCAGGCCGACGACCGGAAGTTGGTCGACGAGCTGTTCCTCCGCGTCCTGAACCGGCCGGCGAGCGGCGAGGAGGTCAACTCCTGCATCCGGGAGTTCGCCGAGATCGAGGCCGATCACGTCCGCCTGGCCGAATCCCTCGGCCGCCGTGAGACCGAGGTCGCCCTGATCCGGCCCCAGCTTGGACGCCGCCGCGAGGCCGACCTCGCCGCCGCCAAGGCCGCCCTGGCCGCCTACGAGGCGGAGCTCGCCCCCAGGCTCGCCGCGGCGGAGCGGGAGAAGGTGGCCAAAACCGCCGGGCTCGACAAGGATCTGGCGGACTACGAGGCCACGCTCCCGGCCAAGCTCGCCGCCTGGGAGAAGTCGCAATCCACCGCCGTCCGCTGGGTTCCCCTCCACCCGAAGGAGCTGAAGGCCCCCGTTGGTACCACGCTGACGGCCGCGCCCGACGGCTCGATCCTCGCGACCGGCGCGACCAAGAACGGGGTCTACGAGATCCAGGCCGAGACCGACCTGACCGGCATCACCGGGTTCCGCCTCGAAGTGCTGGCCGACGACAAGCTGCCCGCTAAAGGCCCCGGTCGGGCCCCCGACGGCAACTTCGTGCTGAGCGAACTGGAGGTCGCCGCCGCCCCCAAGGCCGACCCCAAGCAGGCCAAGCCGGTGAAGCTCGGCAAGGCCCTGGCCAGTTTCAACCAGGCCGGCCTGCCCGTGACCGCCGCCATCGACGACGACCGGACCACTCCCTCGACCGGCTGGGCGCTCTCCCCGGTGACCGGCGTGACCCACTGGGCGACCTTCGAGACGGCCACGCCCCTCGGGTCCGTCGGGGGAACCGCCCTCACCGTCAAGCTGACCCACGCCTACACGAGCGGGATCTACACCCTCGGCCGCTTCCGCCTGTCGGTCACCCGGGTCGCGCCGCCGATGGGGCTCGACCTGGCCGAAGACTATCGCGCCATCCTCGCGACCGCCCCCGAGATCCGGACCGACGCCGAGCGCACCACGCTACTCGCCTACCAACGGGCCATCGACCCCGAGTACCGCAAGCGGGTCGACGCCGCCAACGCCAGCCGGGCCCCGCTCCCGGCCGACCCCCGCCTGGGGGAGTTGCGGGGCCGGGTCGAGGCGGCGAGCAAGCCCGTCGCCGAGGACCCGCGCCTGGTCCAGTTGCGACGGGACATCGAGATGAGCATCGCTCAATGCAACGAGCGGCGGTTGACCGCCGCGCAGGACATCGCCTGGGCGTTGATCAACAGCCCGGCGTTCCTCTTCAACCACTGATCCGAATCCCAGAAATTCGAAGTGAACCCCTTCTCCCCGAGGAGCAGAGCGATGATCATCGTCCCCGGTCAGCCTGGCAAGGACCTCTGCGATCGGACGCTCGGGACCACCCGCCGCGACCTCCTCCGGGTCGGCGGCTCGGGCCTGCTCGGGATCTCGCTGGGCGGCCTGCTCCAGCTCCAGGCCGCCTCCGCCCGAGCGGCGAGCCCGGCCGAGGCGCCCCGGGCGGGCTGGGGCCAGGCCAAAAGCATCATCATGGTCTACCTCCAGGGCGGCCCCAGCCACCTCGACCTCTGGGATCCCAAGGAGGGCGTGCCCGACAACGTCCGGAGCATCTTCAAGCCGATCGACACCCGGACGCCTGGCCTCCGGTTCACCGAGATCCTACCCAGGCTGGCGCAGGTCTCCGACAAGCTGACGATGATCCGGTCGATGAGCTACACGCCCAACGGCCTCTTCAATCACACGGCCGCCATCTACCAGATGATGACCGGCTACACCACCGACAAGGTCAGCCCCTCGGGCCAGTTGGAGCCCCCCAGCCCGAAGGACTTCCCCAATTTCGGCTCGCAGATCATCCGCCTGAAGCCCCCGACCGAGCCGATGCTCCCCTTCGTGATGCTGCCGCGCCCCTTGCAGGAATCCAACGTCGTGGGCAAGGGGGGCAGCGCCGGCTTCCTCGGCAAGGCCTTCGACCCGTATACGCTCTATCCCGACGGCGACGACATGGATCTCGCCAAGATGGATAAGATCAAGGTCGACGACTTGCAGCTCCGCCCCGAGGTCTTCTCGATGCGGCTGGAGCGGCGGGCCCGGCTCCGCCAGGCGATCGACGCGGGGATGCCCGAGATCGAGAAGGCCGTCTCGGACTACAACCTGAACGAGTATTACGACCGGGCCCTCCGGCTGGTGATCTCCGGCCGCGCCCGCGAGGCATTCCAGATCGGGCTGGAGACCGAGAAGGTCCGCGACCTCTACGGCCGGAACACCTTCGGCCAGAGCTGCCTGCTGGCCCGGCGGCTGGTCGAGGCCGGAACCCGCGTCGTCGAGGTCATCTGGCCCAAGGTCGCCAACTCCGACAACCACTCGTGGGATCACCACGTCGGCCTGAGCGAGCGGATGAAGAACCAGTCGGGCCCGATGCTCGACGCCGGCCTGTCCGGCCTGATCACCGACCTGGACGACCGCGGCCTGCTCAAGGAGACCCTGGTCGTGGCCGTCGGCGAGTTCGGCCGGAGCCCCCAGAAGGGGATCAGCACCTCGGGCAACGGCAACAGCGCCGATGGCCGCGACCACTGGCCGTACTGCTACACCGCCGTCCTGGCCGGTGCCGGGATCAAGCGGGGCTACGTTCACGGCAAGTCCGACAAGACCGGATCGGCCCCGGCCGAGGACCCCGTCCACCCCGGCGAGCTGCTGGCGACGATCTATCACGCCTTCGGGATCGACCCGGCCACGATCGTTTACAACCACCTCAAGCAGCCGCGCGAGCTGGTCAAGGCCGAGGCCGTGGGGCGGCTCTTCGCCTGAGTTCCGCCGATCCCGGACCCCGAGGGCAGCCTTCATGACGGCCGAGCCGTTGCGGATCCTGATCCTCGGCGCCCATCCCGACGACGCCGACATCAAGGCCGGGGGGACCGCGGCGAAGTGGTCAGCCATGGGCCACGTCGTCCGGCTTGTCAGCCTGACCGACGGCGGCGCGGGGCACCAGTCGGAGCGCGGGCCGGGGTTGGCCCGGCGTCGGAGGGCCGAGGCCGAGGCCGTCGCCGCGATCATCGGGGCGTCGTCCGAGGTGGGCGGCGTCCCCGACGGCACGCTGGACGACGGGATCGAGTCGCGGCACCGGGTGATCCGCCTGATCCGCGGCTTCCGGCCCGACCTGATCCTCACCCACCGACCGACCGACGACCACCCCGACCACCGCTTCGCCGGGCTCCTCGTTCAGGACGCGGCGTACCTCCTCACCGTGCCCGCCATCTGCCCCGACTCGCCGCACCTGGCGGCCAGCCCGGTCGTCCTCGACTTCTCCGACGCCTTCCGGAAGCCCTGCCGGTTCGAGCCGCACGTCACCGTCGACATCGGGAGGGAGTTCGATGAGGCGGCGATTGTCGGCGACGTGGCGGCCCATGGAGGGCCGACGGGCCGAATTTCGAATCATCCGATCAACGCCGCAACGTCCTTCGTAATGCCCGGAACCCGAGGACGATTCCGGCCATGCCGAGCATCATCGCGGCCGTCGGCTCGGGCACTGGCGAGGCCGAACCCAGAGCCACCGGGGTCAGCAGGTATTCGTGATTATCCGAGCCGACGGCGATGATCCGGCCGAGGTCATCGATTTTCACCGCCGAGGTCAGTGAGACCCCCGGGATCGTCGCGATGTAGTTATTCAGATTGTCCCCAAGTGCGGCGTCGGTCGGGTGAGTAAAGCCGTTGACGTCGGAGAAAGCGGCGATCGAGCCTGGCTTTTGCAAATAAATGCTCTGGCCGACAAATTCCTCGTGACTCAACAATGCTGCACGGCAGGGAAGGAGAGCCATTCGGACATTGACCACACATGGTCGGCCAAACCCGCCGCCATCGCCGGGCTTCGCTTGCACCCCCGGCCCTGCTCGTCCTTGATCGTCAGCGTCCGAACCGGCCAGCAGAAGTTGTAGCTATACAGACTCAAATAGGTCACCGCCTCATGGTGCCGCCAATCCTTGCTGAACCGGTAGGTCTTCCGGGCCTTCCTGGCGTTGCGGTGCCGATCCGTCGCGTTCTCGCGCTCCACGAATGCCGTGTTGATCGCGTTGCTGACTTTCGAGAGGCCCAGGGCCAGGAGTACCGCGGTGAGCGTCCCGAAGACCACGCGCGTGCCCAGCTTGACCACGCGGCCCTTCTCCCGGAGCTTGGTCACCGTCGCGTAGGTCAGCCCCGGAGGCGGGACCTGGTAGGAGACCTTGGGACGCCCCGGCTTGCCGGTCCGCTCCGGCGTGATTGTCTGGCCGTAGGCGTGGAGGATCGCGGTCTCGTAGGCCGGGTAGTCGTCGCTGGTCATCAGGTCCATCAGGCGGCCCCCGGTCCTGCCGCGGAAGTCGGCCACCAGGGCCTCGGTGTTCTCGATGGTGCGTGCCCCGGGGATGGCCGAGACGACCAGGCGATGCTCGGCGTCGAGGGCGATGTGGTCCCAATAGTCTCCCTTGTGGTCATCGGCCGGGTCGGAGCGGTCGCAGTGGGCCTCCTTCTTGGCGAGGAAGGCCCACTTCTCATCGAACTGGACCTCGGTGGTGAGGGGGGGAAATCGCCACGAGTTCGTCGTGGACGTCCTTGGCATGGCCGCCGGCGAGCCGGCTATAACGGGCCACGGTGTTGGGGGCGACCCGGCAGAGCCGGCCGGTCTGGCGGACGCCACAGCCCTCGGCGACGTGCTCCAGGACGGCCTCGGCCTTGCCGGGGGGGAGCCGGGCGTCGAAGAGGGGTGTGCCGGTGCGCTCGGAGAAGCGGGCCTTGCAGGTGGCGCATCGGAGCATGCGTCGGGCCTTCTGGGGGCCGTAGCGGAAGGTCACGGTGAGGTTTCCGGCCCCCCTCTTGGCGTGATCGGGGCAGGCCGAATTCAGGCAACAGAAGCGGGACAGGTCATCCATGAATGAGGCCCGTTGGTGTATCGTGAGGATAGATCGGTCCTTGGGTCATCACGAGATTTGACCAGGTGGGAACCGCGCGTGCAACGGTGTTGAGGCACGAGGTGATCACCCGATCCGCCGAGTATTATTATGTCCAAGCCCCGATCGTCGCGGTCGTCGAGGCCAAGAAGGAGGACCTGATCTCCGGCCTCGGGCAGTGCGCGGCCGAAATGGTGGCCATCCGCCTGTACAACGAACGGGAAGGGTCCGCGGTCCCCGCGGTCTTCGGTTGCGTCACGAGCGGTAGCAACTGGCGTTTCCTCAAACTCGAAGGGCAAATCCTCTCGATCGATCATCCCGAATATTATCTGAGAGACGTGGCGAAAATTCTTGGCATCCTCGTTAAAGTGATTCGAGGTTGATTGGGAACTTTTCCCTTTGGATGATGTGGGTGGTCACTGACCGGAGGTGGGTCGATGGAAGGTTCGTGCGGGGGAAACCGGCGTCAATTCCTGAAGACGGCCGCCGCCTCGGGGGCCGCCCTGGCCTCGGCCGAGACGCTCCTGGCCGCGCCGCCGAAGTCGCCGATCCCCGAGGTCACACTCGGCAAGACCGGCGTGAAGGTCACCAGGCTCGGGATGGGCACGAGCTGGGACGTGGCCGAGAGCTTCGTCCAGCGGGCCATCGCCGCCGGGGTCCGCTACATCGACACGTCGGAGACTTACGAGGGCGGCAACTCCGAGAAGGCCCTCGGCAACGTCCTGGCCCGGACCGGCCAGCGCAAGGACGTCTACCTCGTCACCAAGAACAACAGCTACGCCGGCCTCAAGGGGACCGATCGGGCCCGGTCGTTCGTCACCCACCTCCAGGCGAGCCTGGAACGGCTCCAGACCGATTACGTCGACTGCTATTACATCCACGGGATCGCCGGCAAGCAGATCGACATGTTCCGCGACCCCGAGATCATCAAGACCTTCGAGGGGCTGAAGAAGTCCGGCAAGATCCGGTTCGCCGGCTTCTCCTGCCACGATGGGATGCTTCCCGAACTGGTCGAGGCCGCCGCCGAGGCCGGCTGGGTCGATCAGATGATGATCAAATATAACTTCCGCGAGATGGACGGCGATTTGGTCAAGCGGGCCATCGACAAGGCGTCCAAGGCCAACATCGGGATCGTCGCGATGAAGACGCAGGGGGGCTCCAGGGTGTTCCAGGCGGGCAAACAGGACGTTCGAATGAACGGGCTGATGGAGAAAGGCTTCAAGTTCCACCAGGCCGCCATCAAGGCCGTCTTCAACGACGAGCGGATCCAGGCCGTCGTCAGCGAGATGACCAACTTCGACCAGCTCCGCGAGAACATGGGTGCCGCCGTCGAGCCCCTCGGCGCCAAGGAGGCCCGGCTCCTCGACGAGCACCGGGTCCTGACCGCCAACCGCTATTGCCACGGCTGCGGCCACCTCTGCGAGACTTCCGCCCGGGGCGTCCCGGTCGCGACCGTCCTCCGGTACTACCGCTACTACGAAGCCTACGGCAAGCGCGAGGAGGCCCGGGCCCTCTACCAGGCCCTCCCGCCCGAGTCGCGGGCGATCGCCGACCTCGACCTCGCGGGCGTCGACGCCGCTTGCCCCCACGGGCTTCCCGTCGCCGACCTGCTCCGGACGGCCGACCGCCGGCTCGGGCTGGCCTGATCCCGGGACTCTCGCGGGGCGAAGGACGGCCTTCGCCCCGCGGTCGATCGTCCGGCCCGGAATTCCGACGATCACCGGACGACCACCCGGAGGCCGGGGCGGGCTCGTCGCCGTTCCGGGTGGAAACGGCGGTCCGGTCGCGAGGGGAGGAGGGCGGGCTCGCCCCGGATCCCGCTCACGCTCGATACCGGATGGTATGATGGACCGCCGGGGTGTTGCTTAAGTAGGCCAGTGATCGTACCTGAGGTTTCCATGTCGACCGCTCCGATTGATCTGAGATCCGACACCGTGACCCGGCCGACCCTCGCGATGCGGCGGGCGATGGCCGAGGCGGAGGTCGGCGACGACGTCCTGAACGAAGACCCGACCGTCCTCAAGCTCCAGGAGAAGACAGCGCAGCTTTTCGGCAAGGAGGCCGCCCTGTTCGTCCCCTCGGGGACGATGGCCAACCAGATCGCCGTCGGGGTCCACACCCGGCCGGGCGACGAACTGGTCTGCGACCCCTCGGCGCATGTCTATCTGTGGGAAGGCGGGGGGATCGCGCGACTCTGGGGGGTGACCTCCCGGACGGTCGACCCGGCGGAGGGGGTCCTCGGCCTGTCCGATCTCCGGGGCAAGGTCCGGCCGGATGATTCCCACTACGTCCGGACCCGGATGATCTCGCTGGAGAACACCCACAACCGGGCGGGCGGTCGGATCCACCCGATCACGGCGATCGCCGAGATTTCGGGCTGGGCGCGGGCCCACAACCTGGCCATGCACCTCGACGGCGCCCGGATCCTGAACGCGGTGGTCGCCAGTGGGATCCCGGCGGCCGAGTGGGGGCGTTACTTCGACACCGTCTCGATCTGCTACTCCAAAGGCCTCGGGGCCCCGGTCGGCTCGGCCCTGGTCGGCTCGGCCGACGTGATCCACGAGGCGCACCGGCTCCGGAAGGTCCTGGGGGGCGGGATGCGTCAGACCGGGGTGATCGCCGCCGCGGCGCTCCACGCCCTGGAGCACCACGTCGACCGGCTGGCCGAAGACCACGCCAACGCCCGGCTTCTGGCCGCCGCCGTCGAGGAGACGCCCGGACTCGCGCTCGAATCGGGCCGGGTCGAGACGAACCTGGTCTGGATCGCGGTCGACCCCGCCCTCGGGACCGCCAGGGAGCTGGCCGCCCGCCTCCACGACGATGGGATCCTGGTCAGCGCCCTGGGGCCGCAAGTCCTCCGGGCCTGCACCCACCTGGACGTTTCGCGAGCGGACGTCGAGCGGGCCGCCGGTGCCCTCCGGCGGGCGGCCACCCTGGCGCATGCCTGAAGGCGAGCGGCCGACGTCCGTGCGCCCGGACGTTGCCCTGACCGGAGATCGGCGTTGCGTCGTGAGTCGAGATCCGTTAGGAAAGGGCGTCGGCGAAGGTCGGGCGCGGCGGAGGCCGCCCCCGATCACCCCCCGCGAAGGAAGACGGGGGGCCCCTCGCGAAGGATCCGCGGCGGGACCGGCGGCGATCGGTCGGCTCTAATCAGCGGCCGGACCTCCAGGGAAGGGGGCCCCGCGGTGAAGCGGGTCTGTCTCGTCGGACTTCTGTTGCCGCTGGCGGCCTCGGGGGCGGGCTGTAGCCTGGCCCCCAAGAGCTTCCGCGACATGATCCACCCGGCCCCGATCGTCCGGGCCCGCGCCGTTGGGCTCGACGACAAACAGCCCGAGCGGGTGGCGATCCCCGCCTTGATCGACCGCCTGAACGACTCCGATCGAGTGGTCCGGATGACGGCCAACGACGGGCTCAAGGAGCGGACCCGGCGCGATTTCGGCTTCGTCGCCTGGGCCGACCCCAAGGAGCGGGCCGCGGCCGTCGACCGTTGGCAAGCCTGGTGGAAGGACCGGAAGGCCCAATTCGGCTATTCAAAGGACGAGAGTTTGACTAGAGTCAACACCCGACCCGCCCGGGGCCGACGGATCGGCCGGAAGGGCGTCCAGGGAGGGACCGCACCTTGGCCATTCAGCCCGTCCTTGGCCTCCGACCCCTGAATCCGTTCCCGGCCGCCAACGCCGTGGTCGGCTACCTCGGCCGGCTGGCGATCCTGGCGGCCTCGGCCCTCCGGGCGTCGATCCGGCCGGCCGGCGAGGCGCCGTCCTTGCTGCCCGAGACCGCCCGCCAGCTCGACCGGCTGCTCGGGATGGGCCTGCCCTCGGTGGCCCTGGTCCACGTCGGGATGGGCTCGTTCCTGGCAATGCAGTCGTACTTCGGGGCGACGTTCGTCGACGCGACCGGCTCAGTCGTGGGCGTCGGGCTGATCCGGAACCTCGCGCCGCTCTTGACCGGCTTCATCCTGGCCGGACTGGTTTCGGCCCGCTACGTGGCCGAGTTCCGCAGGCCCGGAAGGGCGGGGCCATCGGGGATCGAGCCGGCGCGGCTGGTGGCGGCGAGGCTGGCGGCGGCCATGGTCGCCGGGCCGATCCTGGGGGCCTGGGGTTCGCTGGTCGGGGTCGCGATTGGCTGGATCGTCGCCCAGTCGATGATGGGCATGACCTACCCGGCCTTCTTCGACATGATGCTGGAGATGCTCTGGAGTCGTGACGTGATCGGCCTGGTCGTCAAGGGTTCCGCGTTCGGGCTCGTGGCCGCGCTCCTGGCCTGCCACGAGGGCCTCGCGAGGCCCGAAGGGTCGGGTGACCAGCCCGAGGCCGTCTGCCGGTCGGCCTGCCGGTCCATCTACCTGGCCGGCCTGGCGATCCTGGCCATGAACGCCGGCTGGTTCCTGCTGGTTTACCACGCCGGGCCCGTGTTCGGGCCGACGGTGCTCGTGCCGCCGAATGGGTGATGGGGGAGGGCGAGGGCGAGGGGTCAACCGTCAACCGTCAATTCAAAGCATGGAGCCCTCCCATCCACCATCCAGTTTCGATTCGCGGACCATCGGCCAGTCAATCGAAAGCCGGTCGCATGGAGAGGTGATCCGGGATCGAAAATGGCTCATGGTTAAAGGCGAACCAGCGCAAAGGGATCAGTCGCCACTTCGGCTGATTTGTTGGGACTTTCTTCACCCATCAACCATCGCCCATTTTCCATCACCCATTGCCAAGACACAGAAAAGTTGCCGGATCGCCTCTGAGTGACCTCGAAACGCGAAGCCCCGACGTGGGGGAGGGATTCCCATGAATGCTCGAGCCTCGGGACGCGAGATCCGCGTCGGCCTGGTGGTCGTCCTGGCGATGGCGGCCCTCCTGGGGCTGCTCGCGCTGGCGGGGGGCGGGCCGGGATTCCTGGCCCACCGCCGGCGGATCGACGTCGACTTCCGCGACGGCCAGGGGATCCGCCCCGGGAGCCTGGTCCGGATCGCCGGGGTCGACGCGGGCCGGGTGGTGGCCGTGACCCTGGCCGATGTCGAGGGGGTCCTCCGGGCCCGGGTCCAACTGGCGGTCCCCGACGACCTGGCGGGCCGGCTCAAGGCCGACGCTCGGATCACGATCCAGTCGAGCCTGACCGGCCAGTCGAGGGTCAACATCATCTCGACCGGCCAGGCGACCGCCGCTCTGCCGGCGGGCAAGGTGGTTCAGGGGGTCGAGACCTCGATGTTCGACCCGATCCTGGAGCAGGTCGGGCTCGGCCCGATCGAGCGGAAGCACCTGAGCCACACCATCGGCGAGGTCCGCGACCTCGTCGACACCTCGGCGCCCCGGGTCCGCCAGATCGTCGGCTCGGTCGAGGAGACCGCCGCCGGGATCCGGGCGACCACCGAGGCGGTCCGGCCGGTGGTCGAGTCGGCGGTCGGCAACGTCGACCAGGCGACCCGGCGGATCGCCTCGGCCTCGCCCAGGGTCGAGTCGGTCCTGGCGCAGATCCTCACCCTGGCTGCCCGGGTCGACGGCCTCTTGGCCGAGAACCGGCCCAACCTCAAGGAGACGATCGCCAGCCTCCGCGACCTCTCGGCCACGCTCAAGATGGTCGTCGCCCGCGACCAGGAGAAGCTCGCCGCCTTGTTGGACCACGCCGAAGGAACCCGGAACCGGGCCGACCTCGCCCTCTACAATGTCAAGCAGATCACCGACGTGGCGATCGCCATGCTGACGCGGAACCGGGTGGATATCGAGCGGACCGTCTCCAACGTCAAGGACGCGAGCGACTGGGGGAGCAAGCTGGTCCAGAAAATCTACGCCAACCCCTTCGTGCTTAGCCCGCTGTACAAGCCGACCCAGGAGGACGTCCGGGTCCAGAGCGTGTACGATTCGGCCCAGGTCTTCGCCAACGGCGCGGAGAAGCTCGACGACGCGGTCAAGACGCTCCAGGTCGTCCAATCCAGGGCCAACACGCCGCAGCAGCGCGACGAGATGGAAGTGGTCCGCCGCCAGGTGGCCGAGGTCACCGCCCGACTCGGGCAGATGACGGCCCAGCTCAGCGAGGCCATGAAGCACCAGGGCCCGGCCCGGATGAGGCGGGGCTCGGCTAACTGAGAGCGCATCGCAAAGGTTCTCCCGATTTTCGGACCTTTGGTTAAATTCCTCCCATCTCCCCGACCGATGATAAGGGTGTGGAAGCTTGAGGCGGATGCCTCGGGCCCCGCGGCGGAGCCAAGGAGAGGGTAAAGCCCCGGCGGATTGCCGGGTGTGGCCTCGGGTGCGGCCTCCGTGGGTCTTTGATGAACAACGCTCGATAGGGTCGTCTTGGCCTGGACGGGCTCCGACAACAAGAAGGGGGATGCTCAAATGGAAATCTACGGCGCTGGTGGGGCTCAGGGCCCCCAACCGATCTATCCGCGACTGTCCGCGTTCGGAGTGGACGCCGGTCAGACCGTGAACGCGGGCACCCCGCGCGACCACGTCGAGATCTCGCCCCTGGGCCAGATGCTCGACGGGATCAGCCGGCTGCCCGAGATCCGCCATGAGAAGGTCGAGGAGATCCGGCAGCAGATCGCCGCCGGGACCTACGAGACCCCCGAGAAGATCCAGGTTGCCCTGGATCGGCTCATGGACGAGCTCAGCGGCTTCTCCAGCTTCTGACCGACCGACGCCGGCCTCCGTCCCGCCGCCTGGGTTATCTCCTTGATCGGGAGACGCCTCGACGGCCGGCCCGAGGCCGGCGTCGCCGCGCGCTGGGGTCGGCCGGGCTTTCCGGCCGCTGCCGTCTGGCAAACCTCCGCCCGATGGGGAACAATCGACCCCGGGTCGATTGCCCCCCCGTCGGTCCCGGATGGTCCGGCCTCGAAACGTCCTCCATGGGCGGGTCGTCGGGCAAGGGAGGGCTCCCGCATCCCTCTGCCGAGATGTCCCTATGGCCGCAAGGCACGATCGACTCCCCCCGGCCTCCGAACAGGCCCTGGGCGCCCTGCTGGTCCGGGACGGCCTGCTCTCGGCCGCCCAGCTCATCGCGGTCCAGCAATACGGCCGGGAGCACAACCTCGACCTCCGCCAGTCGATTCTCCGGCTCAAGCTCGTGGCCGAGGATCGGCTCAAGGGACTGATCCTGGACAAGCTCCCGTCGGTCCAGCCGCCCTCCGACCGCCTCCCGCTCGCCCCCGTGGGCTCGGCCCCGCCCGCCTCGATCGTCCCCTCGGCCGCCGTCCCGCCCGAGGCATCGGGCGTCCCGGCGATCGCCCCCAAGCTCGACCATCCCCCGGACCTCGCCCAGCGCGAGCGCGACATCCGCCAGGAACTCAAGGAGATCGCCGCGACGGCCGGCTCGCCCGACCTCGTCGCGCAGATCTTCGACCGGGCCTTCGAGTCGCGGGCCACCGACATCCATTTCGACCCCCAGGACACGTTCTTCCGCATCCGATACCGGATCGACGGCCAGCTCCACGACGTCCTCGAACTGGAGCCGGCCTTCGCCACCTCGCTGGTCAGCCGCCTCAAGGTCATGGCGGACATGAACATCGTCGAGCGCCGGCACTCGCAGGACGGGCGCATCCGCTACCGCTACCACGACCAGATACGCGACCTCCGGGTGGCCACGCTCCCGGTCGTTTTGGGCGAGAAGATCGTCGTCCGGATCCACGAGGCGATGTCCGAAGCCTACGGCTTCGAGCTGCTCGGGCTGGACGCGGCCCAGACCGAGCAGCTCACCAACATCTGCGCCAAGCCCTACGGGGCCGTGCTGGTGGCCGGGCCGGTCGGGGCGGGCAAGACGACCACGCTCTATACCTGCCTGAGCCAGGTCAACTCGCCGACCCGGAACATCCTGACCATCGAGGACCCGATCGAGCGGCGACTCCCCGGGGTCAACCAGCTCCAGGTCGACGCCCGGATCGACCTGACCTTCGGCACGGGCCTCAAGGCGATGCTCCGCCAGGATCCCGACGTCATCATGATCGGCGAGATCCGCGACGACGAGACCGCCCACATCGGGATCCGGGCCGCGCTGACCGGCGTGCTCGTCTTCAGCACGATCCACGCCGCCGACGCCCCGAGCACGCTGGGCAACCTGTACGACTTCAAGATCCCCGGCTACATGCTCTCGAACACCCTGCTGGCCGTGATCTCGCAGCGGCTCCTCCGCAAGATCTGCCCCTACTGCAAGGTCACCTTCGAGGCCGACGAGCAGCAGCTCGCGATGCTTGGCCTCGACCCCGTCGAGCGGGCCGGGACGTTGCTGTCCCGGGGCGAAGGCTGCCCGGCCTGCTTCGAGACCGGCTACCTCGGCCGGTCGGGGATCTTCGAGATCATGGAGGTCAACGACACGATCCGCGAGCTGATCTTCCAGCAAATCTCCAAGGACGTGCTCCGGCGGGTCGCCTCCGACATGGGAATGCGAACGTTGAGGCAAGCCGCGGTCGATAAAGTTCTCGAAGGAGCCACCACCCTGGAGGAGGTGTATCGGGTCGTCTCCATGTGAGGGACCCGGGGGTGGGGCGAATCCTCCGGCCCAGGGCTAACCGACAAGGAGGTCGGCGATGCGACTCGATTCCATTCCACGGCTCGCGGCGGCGGCAGTTGCCGGCGGCTTGATCCTGATCGCGGCGCAGGGGACCACCCGGGCCGGCGACGAGCCGGGACGCCTCGGCCGCCTGTTCCGGATCGGCGGCGGCCCTTCGTCCAATGCGTCGCCGGCCCCGGCCACGCCCCCCTCGACCTCGGCGATGACCCGGACCGCCCCCGAGTTCCGCGGCCAGCCGGCCCTCTCGACCCCGCCGACGACCGCGCCGAGCGGCCCCCGCCTGACGCCCAAGTCGCGCGTGAACAAGCCGGTCACCGAGGCCGACCCGCTGGTCACCCGGATCTCGCTCGGGCGGGCCGACACCGGGAGCCAGTTCGGGATGTTCCTCCAGGTCTTCGCCGACGGCACCGTGATCGACGGCGAGGGCACCCACCACGTCTCGACCGAGACGCTCAAGCCGGTCGTCGACGCCGTCGCCTCGGGCGACCTCGCCCGGTTCAAGGGCCACTGCGGGGGCCCGGCCGGCGACTTCATCGAGACCGTCCACGTCGTCGCTTACGAGCGGTCCTACGGCCGGCTCCGGGCCAACGCCTTCTCCTACTCCGGCAACACCCAGGGCTGCGACCACGCCGTCCACCACCTCCAGAAGGTGCTCGACGAACTCCAGACCAAGCTCGGCCCCGGCAGTCCCTCGACGGCCACCCCGGCGCCCGCCGCCTCGACCGCCGCCGACTCCCCCCGCTCGATGCAAGGGCTGATGACCTCGCCGCCCCTGCCGCTGACCAACATCCCCTGATCCGGCGGATTCGAGTACTTCTCTGGCCAGGCCGATCGGCCTTGTAGGGTCCGCAAGAGCGGACCCTACAAGCCGAGAATACACCCTCGCAAGACGGACCCTTCGATTCCAGACGTTCCGATCAGTTCAACAGGCTCCGCTGGAGGACTTCGGTCGCCCGGGCGAACTCGGGCTGCCAGGGGATCTCGGGGCCGCCATTCTTGAGGCAGTCGCGCAGGGTCTCCAGCGTGTTCCGGGCCATGTGCGGGCACTTGTTGCACGCGCAGGTGATCCCCGGGACCGGGTGGTAGCGGTGACGGGGGACGGCGTTCTGGAGCTGCCAGAGCATGTTCGCCTCGGTCGCCACCAGGAAGTCGGTCGGCTCGGCCCGGCCTTCAACGTAGCGGAGCATGGCCTCGGTCCCGCCAATGAATTCGCTCTGCTCGCGGATGTTGGCCGGGCATTCCGGGTGGGCCAGCGTGACCGCCCCGGGCATCCTCCGCTTGAGGCGAAGCAGGTCGACGACGCTGAAGACCTCGTGGACCATGCACGAGCCGTCCCAGAGGATCATCGGCCGGCCCGTCACCCCCTGGAGGTAGGACCCGAGGTGCCGGTCGGGCACGAAGAGGATCTCGTGGTCCTCGGGAACCCGGCGGATGATCTCCTCGGCGTTGCCCGAGGTGACAATCCAGTCCGAGAGCGCCTTCACGGCCGCCGTGCTGTTGATGTAAGTGACCGTCTGAAACCGTCGAGCCTCGGCCCGGAGCTTCGCCTGATAGCGGTCCAGCGCGGGGGCGGGGCAACTATCGGCCAGGCTGCAACCGGCCCGGAGGTCGGGCAGCAGCACGCGCTTGTCGGGGTTGAGCATCTTGGCCGTCTCGGCCATGAAGTGGACCCCGCAAAAGACGATGGTCCCGGTATCGACCATGGTCGCCGCGCGGGCCAGCTTGAGGCTGTCGCCGGTGACGTCGGCCAGCTCCTGGATCTCGCCGTCCTGGTAATAATGGGCCAGGATCGTTGCGTCCTCGCGCTCCTTGAGGGCGAGGATCTCGTCGTAAATGTCGGTCATGAGGACGGTTCCTTGTTTTTAACGTGGCGGAGGAAAAACCCACTTCCGTCGATCGCAAGCCGAGACGGCGGAGAAGCATCGCGTCGGAGGGCGGGAACGCGAGGCCCCAGGATAATCTCCCCGGAGGACGCCGGGCAATCCCGGCGGGAACCCGTGTCGGCCCGGGACTTGCTTCAAGTTGAGCCGAAGCCCCACCGAGAGCCGGCAATTTCCAAAAATCGAGATACCGACAGGTCACTCGTCTTTCGCCCGGGGTTCGATATCCCGCGGCCGGCGCTCAAGATCCACGCTTCCACTCTACTACGAGAGCGGGCGAGGTCCGGTTCTCTACTACGAGAGCGGGCGAGGTCCGGTTCGTCCGGTCGCGGTCTTTGACTTGTCGTCAAGCTCCGGGCTATATTAACACAATGACCGTCCGCCCGGGCGGGGCCTCGCGACTTCGACCCGCACCTCGTGCCCCCGGACCCGGCCCGGCATGGAGATCGGTTGACCATGATGCGTTCCCCATCGCCTCTGGTCCTCCTCCTGACCCTCGCCCTCGGCATCTCGCTGGGGATGAACTTCCACAGGGGCGGCCGGGTCATCTCGGCCCAGTCCAAAACCCCGGCGCCGGTCACCTCGCCGTCCGAGGACGTCGGGCCGACCTTGGCCTTCCCGGGGCCCCGGTCGCAGGGCGAGGAGGGAATCTACGGCCAGCTCGCCCACCAGTATGCGAAGTTCGAGCAGGTCGACCGGACGTTCGAGCTGGTGGCCAAGGCAATCTCGCCGTCGGTGGTCCACCTGGTCGCCCACAAGACGGGCAAGCGCGACGAGGAGCCCCACGCCGCCGAATTCGAGGAGACCGGCTCGGGTGTGATTGTCCGGGGCGAGGGCAAGGGGCTGTTCGTCCTGACCAACAACCACGTCGTCGCCGGGGCATCGGTCGCTCAGATCGACGTTTTCCTCAGCGACGGGCGGTCATTCCACCCGTCGAAGATGTGGCTCGACAGCAAGGCCGACATCGCCGTCTTGAAGGTCGACCGGACCGACCTCCCCGCCGCCCGGCTCGGCAACAGCGACGAGGCGGCGGTCGGCTCCTGGGTGATGGCCATGGGGAGCCCCTTCGGTTTGAACCACTCGGTCAGCCAGGGGATCATCAGCGGCCGAGGGCGGCACGAGGTTGACCTCGAAAAGGCCGGCGTCGAGAATCAGGACTTCCTCCAGACCGACGCCGCGATTAACCCGGGTAACTCGGGTGGGCCGCTGGTGAACATGAAAGGGGAGGTCATCGGGATCAACATCGCCATCCTCTCCAACGGCGGCGGTAACGAGGGGGTAGGCTTCAGTATCCCAATCAACCTGGCCCGGTGGATCATGGGCCAACTCCTGACCAACGGCCGGGTTAGCCGTGGCGCCCTGGGGGTGAAGCTCCACCCCGACTTCGAGACCCTGAGCGCCGCGACCCTGGGGCTGGATCGGCCCCGGGGGGCCTGGATCGAGTCGGTCGATCACCAGTCGCCCGCCGCCGTCGGGGGGGTGAAGGTGGGGGATGTGATCCTCCGGTTCAATGGGGTCGAGGTGGCTGACCTGAACCAACTGATCAACCTGGTCTCGATGTCCCCAATCGGCCAGTCGGCCGACGTGATCGTCTGGCGCGACCGCCGCGAGGTCGCGATGAAAGTCATGGTCGCTGATAAGGATCGAATCGTCGCCCAGTCACCCCGGGCACCCCGGCCCCCAGTCGCCAGCTCGGTGATGGGACTAGAACTGGTCACGCTGGACGCGCCGGTCGCCCGCCGGATGGGCCTCCCCGAGGGGTTCCGGGGAGCGGCGGTGATGAAGGTCGAGCCCGACAGCCCGCTGGCGACCTATTTCCGCCCGTCCGACGTGATCCACGCTGTTGCCGGCCACCCGATCCAGTCGGCCGAGGAGGTGATTCAGGCGCTCGGGGCCCGGCGGACTCCGATCGGCCTGGAACTGGGCGTCCACCGCTTCATCGACGGGGCGTTCCAGCGCTCCAAGGTCCGTGTCCCCTGATGTCTCCCCTGGTCGAAGCCCTCCGCGTCCTGGGATCGGGCCGGGGGCTGACCGAGGCTCAGGCCCACGG
>JAABUP010002215.1_pt1 | contig 38470 bp, 33 predicted proteins | sample 5559201 | NCBI WGS metagenome assembly JAABUP01 (sample SAMN10711887, study PRJNA513373) | rock metagenome | isolation source: Antarctica rocks | place: Antarctica | reverse complement strand
TGGGGTTTATGGGTTTTGAGGCTTTTTTTTCAAGGGTGTGTGTGGAGTGTGAAGGTTCAAGGGGTGTGGGTTTGAAGGGGGAAGCAGAGGAAGAAGGAGGAGCGGGAAGGAAAGGAAAGGTGCGAGGCGAGGAGGGAGGGAAGGGACAACGAAGGTGAAGAGGGAGGGCAACGTTGAGAAACAGGGGGGGATGTTGTAAAAATCAGACTATTAAAAAAGGACTTCTAAGCGAACGGATAGTCTATCTACATAAATACATACAAAAGGCCGTTACTTAAAGAGCGTCCGACTCCTCGGAAATTCTTATGCTAAACGAGAGATCTGAAACGATACTGTGAATGATACCCACCCAGTCTAGCGAGAGTGCCGCAAATACCTACCCACCCCGGTTATAAAGAGTGTCGAAGCATTATCGTAGCCGCCATGCGTTCATTGTATAATGAGAGCGGCCGGAAATAATGCAAGAAGAACCGCACCCACCCAGTCTAGCGTGTGCCACAAATACCCACCCACCTCAGTCGTAAAGAGTGTCGAAGCGTTATCGTAGCCGTCATGCGTTCATCATCTAATGAGAGTGGCCGGAAATAATGCAAGAAGAACCGTACCCGCCGATTGAGAATTCCATCTTCTTTGATCAAAGCGAGGGTGCACTCAAGTATGCGCCCCCGCCCCGCCAACAGCAACCGTAAGCAGCACGGGCGCCCCATCAAACACCGCGCCCGACTGATCCGCGCCCCCAAACGCCGCCACGTCGTCATACGGAAACGCATACCCCCGATGGTCAAGATTGACATCATGCACGATCCGCGCATAATGGTTCGTGATCCCCTCCTGGTAGTAATCGTTGTTCGTATTCGGCTGCAGCGTATCGCTCAGCAGCGTGCTGCGGTTGAACGCCGCGGTGAGCCGCGCCGTGATGGCGCCCATTTCGATGTTCGAGCCGAAAACAAAGGGGCCCGTGCTGCAGCTGAAGATGTCGGCGGCGGAGGGTTTTCCAAAGGAGCCGCCCGAGCCGGAGAACGCGAAGGTGTTGTTTTGGACGGTGCCGGGCACGGTGCCCCATTGGGCTTGGGTGTCGATCGAGAGGGGTTGGTTGGAGTATTTGGCGTAGACTTGGTCGACGTAGGGCTGGTAGTAGCCGTTGAAGAGGCTGTTGTTGAGCACGATGGCGTTGTTTGGGCTTAGCGCACGCAGGTTTTGGCCGTTGGCGCCTTGGATCAGCTGGCTCCAGCCGGCGCCGTCGTTGGCGGACTGGGCGCGCAGGCCGTCGCAGACGGTTTGGAGGCCATTGGCCGGCATGCCTGAGACGTGCTGGGTGGCGCCAGAGGTGTTGGTGAGGTCGAGGGAGATGGGGAGGGAGACGAAATCGACGTAGGAGATGTTGGCGAAGAGCTGGGCGCTGTTGAAGGTGAATTCGCAGAAGCCGAAGTTGGTGTTGAAGTTGGGGTCGGAGGGGTTGGTGACGGAGGGCTCGACGAGGCCGGGGCCAGGGTTGATCAGGAATGTCAGATGGCCGTCGACGGAAAACCAGAGGCGGGCGCCCGCTAGGCGGGGGATTGTGACGGTCCTGCTGGCCCCAGGAGCACCGAGATTGATGGCGCAGTCGGCTTGGAGCGGAGCACCGGTGGAGGATGGGGAGTCGGGATAGTAGGGAGTACGGCCATCGGCTTGGAGGAGAAAGACCTTGTTGTTGTTGTCGATGGCGGAGCCGGTAATGTAGGCGAAGACGGTGTTGGAAGTGGTTCGGTTTTGGAGCGCGATGTCAAGAGTAGAATTCGTCATGATGAACGTTGCGATGAAAGTTTCTCGAACAGAAGCAGCGTTTCCGAGATGTGTACAAACTGGGAATGGTCAATATTGAGACAAAGGCCTGTGGTCCTGTACTGCCTCTTACGCTAGGACGGGAGAAATCGAAGATGCGAGTATGTACAAAGAACTGGAAACAAGGTTGCGGCGAAGAAGAAAGTCAAAGCCATGCACGGCCGATTTATAGTGAAGCAACAAGTCCAGAAGAAGTCGAGGCAATATGACTTGACTGGCCGCGTGTTCCCACCACTCGTTATCCGAGCGCTCTGTGTGTGACTGACTTGGTTCGAACGTGAACAGCGACATAAAACCCACACAAATGACTCTGGGAAAATGACTGTCGGGACTTCGCTACCTTACCTTACCCACAAATGCAAAAACGTGCGACAGATCTTGATTCCAACCCATGACATCATCGTCATCATCATCTTGGTTCGTTCAGCAGCATCCAACACCGCCAACACCGCCAAACCCCTTCCAAGGGAGTTTCTTCATTATTATCTAATGCATGCCTCGCCAAGAGGACTGAAGGCGAAGCATATGAGCACAGCAGATGGTATCGAATAGATAAGGTAGATATCAGCAGGCACCGGCACTCGTTGCGGAGGTGGTTCCTCTGGTGGGGGGGAGGCGGCTAAGGCGGGGCAGCAGATCCAATGACAACTGCCAGCGTTACATGAGCCGCCGCCCTATGGGGAGCCGAGCGTCCCCCGTACCCGGTTAACGTTGCACGACAATGATGAGAGGGATCCATCCCGATGGTGCGGCGTGTGGGTGCGTCTTACACTGTGGAGTCAGTCGTGGATGGTGGGAGCTTTAATGGGGGGTGGCGGACGGATTTGGTAAGCGTCGTCTTACCATTTGGTAGACGTGATCACGTGTCCTCATAGAAGGACAAGGGTACGTGTTAAGTACGTAAGAAGTATCGCTTCTTCAATCATGCCTCGTGTACTAAGGAAAGGTACTTTTCTTGAACGTGTCGAAGCCACCGCAAGGCGTTGACTGTCAGCAAACTAAGGCGGATCCCCGTGACTCTCTGTTGTATGGAATGGTATTGACTATTGAGGTGATGGATGACCTTTGAGAACTCCGCTCAGCGTCGTATGAGACAAGCGCCACTAAACCTATCTGAGCGTTGAACCAAACATATCGGAATAGCTCAACATATACTGGTCCCAATTTTCGCACTAAAGCCCTAACACGCTACTATAATTACTCGAAGACATGGAAACCTCGAAGCGCAGCTCGTCTTCCCCTTCTTCCCCCTCTTACAAGATAACCTTATGATATCTTGCAAGTATCATTTCACGTCTCTCAAACGCCCGACTCCGAAAGAAAAGCAGCGACAATTCCACCCCACGATCCGGGGTTGTTGCTCGTTGCTACCAGAACTACCCCGTTCTCGACGATCATGTTAACCACCGAATGAGTATTGACATTGAACCAGTAAAGACTCTTGGTATTGACAACGTTGCATCCGTTGGTCTGGCACGTGTCGCCGCAAGACTGGTCGCCGGGACTTGGATGACCGTTGAAGAAAGTCCAGAACCCAGAACCGTATATAAAGATACTGGACCCTCCATGAAAGGTGTTGAACCAGGCCATGCGGCACCGCGCATCACCGCCACCACAGCTGGAAAAATCGGGATCGCCATAGACGCGGGAAGGGGTCCATGGTGCAGGAGCCAGGCTGGGATTCCCGTTGCCGCCTTGCCAGTACGGGGTTTCCGATTGCTGCAGACCAACCAAGATATTCTGTGCCTGGTGGAAATTATACTGGTATAGCGTGTTGTGCTCGACGGCCGTTCCATGAAGCCATGTAGCTGCGGTGGCCTCCACTAGCATTCCCCGGCCTGTGGAAATAGTCTGGCCATGCCCGCCATCGAGATCGTGGTCAGCAGTCCAAGCCCACATGTTCTCGATATATGCCGAGGATGAAGAAGTTAGGTGTAACATCAGGAAAGCGGCTTTGCAGAATGCGGGTGGGCCGGCACAATTCGTTTGGACTTTTGAGCCAACAGCACCTGTTACGATTCTATCAGTAAAACCTCAATGTGTTAGTCGAGACAACACTGACCTCCAACGCGGAAGTGGGTATTCCAGAAGCCCACATCCCCAGGGGAATGGCCCGCAATGTTCACCTCCAAGAGTATACAGCCCTGTAGAACATCCGCCACGGTGAAAAGCATGTCGGAAAATTGCGCAATACCTTTGTCTCCACTGGCTCCAGCTTTGACCATCACTTCCGGTGCATCAGGGTTATAGAAGTTGCTCCCTGTCGCGGAGATGGTACTCCACGCTTCACCAATGACCCTAGAGCCAGCTGGAAAATAAAGCGTGGAAGTCACCATATATGTTCCGTGGGGAAAGAAAAGGATCTTGCATCCGGCGTAGATAGCAATGATGTTGTTTAGATTGTCCGTGTCGTCAGTGCTTCCATCTCCATACACCGGGTAATGAGCAACTTGCTTGACGTTAATGAACTGACTGACATCAAAGTCCTGATACGTTGGAGGCTGCATGGCAAAGTACTTGCCGTTCAAAAGCAGGGACGAGGATCTTGGGGTGGCATAGGTGGTGCCAGTCTGGTGAGACCCTGAACTTGGTCCTCCGGGTGTATAAGCATTACCATATACCCAAGCACTAGGAACGCTTCCTGCAAGGATCGAGGTGCCGCTGGCTGAGACGACACTGGTCAGGCCAGAACCGGCTACAAAGTTCTCAATCACCAGAGAGCTATCTCCGGTTTGTTCAGCAAGCGTATTGACCACTGTACCAACATTACTAGCAGTTGAGTCTAGAAGTACCACTGATTGATCTTTTCTGAGGGACATATCAATGCCGATATTGTTGTACTCGAATGTGATGCCGAAGAACACGCAATCGAAGCAATGAGAGACTCGTATTCCAGTAGTACATCCACTAAAAGTAGCAGTTTTGATTTCGTATTGCTGATTGTTCATGTTGATGCCAACAGCACCGCCGTTGAAACTTAAGTCACCCATCATAGTGCCCGAGCCTCCTTCTGGCATTGCAATACCAGTATGGCCGGAGGAATAGTTTGGCATATTGAACACAAGGTTGGTCAGCTGGGTAGCTTGACTGACGCTCCAATCCAAGATTGTAAAAGTCGTGTCCTTGTTGATATTGTTAGAATCGAGCTGCATGTTTTTGATGGCAATGTAAAAGTTGGTGGTAGAATCCTGGTTGGGATCCTTTCCATATATGAGAGTATTGCCGTTGAAATTTGGCCTGCCATTAGTTAGCACTAGTACCCATTATCTGACAGTAAGGCGGCCCAGGCCTACCCAGCTTTGAGAACAGGTGGGCTCAAAGGGTTACCCATTAGTACTGTACCGACATAGAGCTGTATTGGAGATTTCAGTATATATGTACCCGCGGGCACATAGACCACCGCTGGTTGACCCGTGGTCCCAAGGCTATTGGTATTGCGGCTGTACGGCGTTGGAGAGCCGTCTGTTCGGCTTGTCAGTGTTAGTGGAGGAATCATAACTCAAATAGCCTCACCATTGATAGCCTTTTGAAAGGCATTATGGGAGTCAGTCGCTCCAGACGGGTCTGCACCATAGTCTGCTACGACATTGCGAAAAACCTTCCAATTCGCTCCGCCAGGGATGAATGGGGACGTGCCGTTGTGTGAGATCTGTTCGTACCAGAAGCTCGATGCGGGTCTTGGATCTAGAGGACAGATACCCGCCAAGAGTTCATTTGGAGGTGGTGGTCTAATACCCGAACCTGCCGGTAGATTCCATGGCTGTTTTGCGGAGTCCAGGGGTATTTGGATGCCACTACAAGATACTTAGTATGGCAAAGGTTTATAGATCGTGGCAGCCTACCGTCGATCAGGCAGGTGCGAAGTATAGGTATTAATGCCTGGAGTTAGGACATCCGTGTCATTTGATGGCAGCTCTAACAGTGTGTCAATGGAGCTTACAAGGCCCGAAATCAGCATGATATTCCTTTGCAACAAAAGAATGAGGAACAGAACCGTCCTCATGATTGGACGAAGGGCACGAAGCACTGATAGACACCGATAGACAATTACTTAATGATAGTGTGGAAGTGTCGGTTCTTGGAATGGCGCCGACAGATCAAAGAAAGGGCAAGATGAAAGAAAGGTACTCTTTCCCTGTAACGGACTTGGTAGTTTTCGCTCGCCTTGTCTGAACGAGACAGTCTCAGAAGACCAAGACAAAGGATGTGACTGCGCAACACGATATAGGGCAGATGACTGGACGTGAGACTTGAACACTTCGTCGGCACTTAGAAGATGATGATGCTCTGGAGTCATTGCGCGCAGTGATATTGAATCTAGTCCATTAATCTGTGCGGGCCAAGGGTGAATACAGTTGTCACGCATCTTTTGCGCCTGACCCCTCCGTGGTGCGGTTTGGGGAATATAATGGTATAAACAATGAAGTATCACAAGTCGCAGATACAGTCTTGTTGGTGTGGGCGATAATGGCACATGGGCGAAAAGAATTGCGGAACGAGAGTGACGATTCTTATACTGGACCGGAATGTTACAGTCATGCTGAAGGATCGACTTGGAACCCAAGACAATGGAAAGCTCTTGATTACCAAGCAAGAAAACTCTAACACTTGCGACGGGCGCGGGTTTCAGTCTTGGTGCGGGCCGACCGCATCTTTGATACAATCACCGAGGAGTCGCGAGTTCGGGGACAACTTGGCGCATCTGAAAGAGTGACTGACCGGCATGCTTCTTGTAGATGAGGACTGGTGGTCATTCCATGGGCCGAATATCATTGTGTGCTCGTGTCCAATACGTACGAAGCCCATTTCTAAGCATTTTCTTCTCTCGCTTGGGGGTCATACTTATACAAGGTCCTCAACTGATGATCTGTATACTCATACAAGGAGCAGGCGACAGGATAACCCCGAGGGCTCCCCAAGCCTGACATCTCTTTCAGTGCCGCTGAGAAACTCTGGAACTTCTTCGTATGACATTCTGTCGCCACCCTAGTCATATGTGAGGCCTAGGATCAGATTATATAAGGATTGAGGCTTTTCAAGATTGGCAGGTCAAATAGTAATCCAGATCTAGATGCTTCGCCACGGCTTTTGCAATCTCGCTATAATTGTTGCTCGCGTGTTTGGTGGTCGCATCCATCATCTCACAAAGGGAGAAGTCGAACCAGGGATCCTGCGATGAACGTGTTTATTTAGTGATTACTATGAGGTCTCGGGAAATTACCGGAGGAATTCGCTGAAAGAGGCTTCGGAGGATCATCTGCCAGTTTTGACTTTGCTATTTGACTGCGTGGAAATGGAATCGAGATGGCAGCGCTCGGTCGCCCCGTACTTGGAAAATGCCTGAAGGGCCGCAGGATTTCTGCTGAGTACTGCAGAACAGCGGCCCTTGGGTGGTACTGCTGGCTGTAACCAATCATCCTAGGATCTCAATTCCTCCGGTCAACATCCTCCGGTAAGACGCAGGAGACCCAGTTCCGATGTTTTTTCCATGTGTGGGTTGCTCGCCTCATGATTCAGTACGCTATGAGGCAGACCAGACGATTGGAGAGGTGTGATGGATGACGGTACGGTGATCGGCAGGGGCCCACAAGTGCGGCGCATCGAAGCTACTCAACAACAGAACCAGGGTTGGTGACATCGTTACAACTTCAGTAGTAGTAGGGTGGATAGGATGATGTTGATTAGTGATAGTTATTAACAAGAAATGACTGAAGTGGAAGCCCATCCATGGTACAGAACGCGGAGCGTATGTCCGGATTGAGATGGTTACCCGGACGAGCCGGAATCGAGGCTGTGGCATTCAGGGCTCCAAACATTCAGGTACAGTTTTGTATGCAAACCTCCTTAATCGTGCAGATATCTTCTCCTCGATTCATGAAGTCCTTAATTTGGTGGGCCCGATGCAGCAGCTTCGCACATATTACGTGAGCTTCACCCACTCTGCCTTCTCGGACATTCTTCTCAAAGCCAATAAGATTCAACGGTACCCGAATAACCAGGTTATACTCAAAATATGTTATGCAAAACAGTAAGACTATATCAATCCTTTGTGGAAAGATGGCGATCTGACTCGAGCTTAGCTTCATGCCGGTAGCTCATTTGTGCTGGCTGTGATTGCAAGCCCATATCCTCAAGACGCTATCAGTTTCGCTCTTAGGTCGACGGTAACCGCTTCCTTTGGCAACAAGCAAGGCAATTTCCAGCCCAGCACGGGAGCCAGTTCTGGAAACGGCGTCAGTGCGGACATAGCGGCCGTTACAGTGCCCGCTGCAACTGGTGGCCAAGTAACAAACCCTGCCGTTGCCGTGACTTCCATCAACAACGCCGATGGCGGCTCCGGAGCAGACAGTTACAGGCAGTACAACGGCGACGGCACCACTGGCGCTGGCTGGCCCGATAGATCGGCTTGGGAATCATATGACAATATGTATGTTATTGCCCGACACAACCGACGAATGCACTAACCATCAGTAAGGTTTAACAACAATAAACCCGTAATGTTCAGCTCCTGCAACCAGTGGGGTGTAGCAGTCGACTCAGATACAGAAGTCACCGATCTGTACAACGCGATTCAATCAGCCGCCACCGCGACCAACATAGACCATCGTTTCATCTTGGCCGTCGTAATGCAAGAATCAGGCGGGTGTGTCCGCGCTCCAACATCCAACTTTGGTGTCCGTAACCCAAGCCTAATGCAAGATCACGATGGCGCCGGAACGTGCAATGATGCAGGCGTCGTCCAGAACCCTTGCCCGACCTCTGAAATAAATCAGATGGTATCCGAGGGCTCAGCTGGTACCCCTAGTGGGGACGGTCTCGCCCAATGCATCAATCAGTCCAACGTTGGCGATGTTTCCGCTTTTTACAAAGCTGCCAGGATCTACAACTCAGGCTCCATCGATTCATCCGGAGATCTTGGTGCGGGGATTGCCACGCATTGTTATGCTTCGGATATCGCCAATCGTCTTACAGGATGGGTTATGGCACCCCATGCTTGTACACTCGACGGTTAAAAGATGGAAGTTTCCGGATTGTATATTCTGTGGTTGAAGTAGATGGACTAAGTGTGCAGGGGTTCGCTGGCGCAAAAGGCTCTTTCCCCTGGTTCCACTTTCTCGTAGGCTACCTTATGGAGTTCTTGCAACTTTAATGCCTTTTAAATACTAAAGCACCAAACATGTACGAGTAGACGATACGATGCACAGAGAAAGAAGCACATGAAAATCGGCTGAGTTCAAAGAAATTTCGGGTGACCCAAGCAAGAATACTACATGATGACGAGACCATCAGGCGTGGATAGGAAACATGGAACGGTCGGGAGTGGAACTCGGAAACGTAGAGCTCTACGGAGTACCTAACCAGGTATCCACACAACAACGTGATGGAAGAGGAAGTTGGTCAGTACCTTGATGGCTGATCCTGATGATCGACTGAGGCGTAGCACGGAGTACACCCTTCTTCATCTCAAAGCCGGGGTGGGGGAGACCTCATAGTGACCTGACGATGATACCGTGTTACGGAGAGAGAAGGTAGTACGAAGGATGAAACGATATTGCGAGGTTTTGTTGGAAAGTCCCTCTGAAAGACTTACTAAGCAGGCTGTCGTAAGATCCGAAGACGCTAAGCCTTGTGCGTCGCATCATCTACCTGCCCACCCACCCGTGCCACCTAGGTAGGTACCTTACCTTCAGGTACACACACCCACGACACCGTCCTCGCGTTCCCCTCTTACGCTCCATCTCCCATCACCAACAACTGTCCACCTCGATTGCATCACACCACACACCCGCTGAGATGCTATTATTTAGCTTGATCTGTCAACATACATCTATGGAGTCGGGGATCCTGGAAAGCGATGCACAAAGTCGAGCGACGGCGTTCGGATCCTAGACCACACACTTGGAAGGAAATCCCAGCTAGTCTTTCCTGTGGTCACATCCTGACAATCTGGCCTAGAGTCCACCAACGGCCTGCCTCAATGTCTAGGTGGTCAGAAACTCGCCTTACATACCACGTCCAGCTCGGGATCGTGGTGTCCAACTTACACGAAGTCAATTTAAGGTCGATTCATCTTTCCAGCTACAATACCCTTAATGCAAGCAACCGCTTCCCTGTTGACTACCCGCTTCAAAAAACTAAGCACTTGGATCGATGACGAGCCTGTGCTGCACCGCTGTCTCGCTAACAACATGGCGTTCGAGTCACCCAATGGTCGAAGGAACTTGCACGAGCTGTGGCATACTGAGAGGGTCCATGAACATGCAACAAGGTGTCCAGGTTTACACTTGGAAAGATGCTCGAGGCAAGATGTTGGATAACTGAATGGTCGAGACGAAACAATTTATCGAAGGAAGGAGCATGGTAAAGTTGAAGGCACAGAGGCTGAATACATCATGGCGAAAGCGCACATGAGAAATCAGCGATACACATGATGTTCTATGGTTTTCCGGGAGATGGATTGCAGTCGAGTACATGAAGATTCTCGGCGGTCTTGAGTTCGGACGTACATACACACTTTGCTTGGAGACATTATTGATGCGAAGATGGCAACAACCAAGGCTGACAGTCCTAGTTATCACTACATAGAAGTGTCATGTAGATGTAGGCTTCGCTGATTGGCGAAGTAAGAAATTGGAAAGCTTTGTAAGACTTATAGGAAGCCGCAGGATAATATCAACTACGAAGCGCTCAATAATATTGTCAGCGATAGTCGGTCTCACAATGACAGTCCCACAAGTTCTGGTGAAGCTCATCGTGAATGCTTGCTAAAAGTCAGATTTTTACTGCTTGCCTGGGGATTCCCCTCGAATGTTGACGCGGTCAAATCAGCATTGCCATCGCCTAGCAGAATTACAGTAGCCTTCCCACCGTCGGACCTTCACCATCACGTATCACGCCAAGATTGCTCAACCCCTAACAGACTACCATCACTGGAAACATGAGCTTCAGGATGGATAACACCAAGTTGTCGCCGCTTGAATGCCTTCCTGCGGAGATATCGTGAGTACAGTCTGATACAGCGAAGAGAAGATTCTGCAGCCATATCAATTTTGACCCTACATGATGGAAAGACAATCTGTTCTGCTTGAATACTCTACACATGCCCGGATTCATCACATTTCATGGGACTGCTGTAGGGAGATTGCTGTGCATCGACTTGACTAATCTTTTGGTAGAGACCAAATATGCCGTTCTCTTACGCCCTCGAATATCTGTGTTCTTGCACGATCATCACAGGCAATATACAGAATCGTTCAAATACCTTTGTACCATGATCCCCATATCGACAAATTCGAATCACTCACCTTGTTTGTTCGCTCTCTCAATGAAATGAAGTTGAGAAGACAGGGCTCTAATAGGCTTTCCACGAGCAAAGAGATTGCAAGATTAAGCATCACAGTAGATCCAGTCAAAGATGCTGCCAGAAATACCAGTGGTCGAGGGCCAGCAGCGGTGCTTCTTTCGAGGATGATAACGATAATTGCTCAGTGAGATGCTCTTGTTGTCGAAATATCAGGGCTCTAACCAGCTGCTAAGATTCACACAGACATTGTCCGAAAATCAACATTTCCCTATGCTTCATCAACTCAATTTGCAGCCAAAGTCCAGTTGCTACGCTAGGGACCGAGACGTTTCCTCGTGTCACCAGCATTACTCTTTATCTTGGGTCCCACTTACAGATAGAGCCCTGGCGGAATCAGTGTCGATGCAAGCCAGATACGAAGTTTTGGCGTCCTTTAGTCAATGGCATGTCATTACCTGACTGCAAATCAGTCGAGGTACATCATTGGTGGGCTTCGCCTCCACCCAAAGGCACAAGTATCCTCAGCCAGGCCATGGATTGTAACTACTATTCCGACTTTCACGGCTATCCCGGCTTTCCTGGCAAACCAGAAAGCCTCGGACTACTTGACGGCCTGGGAAAGCTCGAAAGGATTTCGTTAGAGAGCCCTCCGGAGCTTGACAAGACAATTTTAGTACAGCTTCTCGGCCACCAAGATTCACTGGCCTCAAATCTCAAACATCTCGAACTTCGCTTCTGTAACCTCGACCCTGATATAATTTCAAAACTAATTCAGCAAGCCTCTCCAAGCTTGACACATGTGACACTACTGCTTGGAGGAAGGACTAACACGATGGGCTACCAAGAGGAGAAGCCTCCTCATCTATGTCCCCTAATACGAGAGTTTAGCAAGAACCTTGTTCGTCTAGAGTTTTCTGCTCCTTCGGTTTGCACAGAGATAGTTTATGACGATGATGAGCTACGGGAGATTAGGAGGAACTGCAACCGTGTAAGGACTGATGAATCCGATAACTATGCGATACATGAGGCCATTCTATCTTGTCGAAAGCGGAAGAAGACACAATACCGTAAGGAATGCATGCAAGAAGCTTTCAGAGAAGCCGGCAACGATTCTAACGCCCACATTGAGACAAGAACCGAGCTTCTCCTTGACCGTGAAGAAGAGCAGCGAAAAAGGTTGATCCGGAACTCATGGAAAAGAAAGATCATTAGCTGGCAGGGCAGTTGTAGGGCCGAGCGCTGGGCCGAGCTCCAACAGGGGGCGAACCTGGCGGAAGCTGGGATAGAGTGGACTCTTGCAAGTAAGATCCTCCCCCCTTTCTCCGGATGGAAACATATCTTTGTCTAATGAAAGCCATTGTAGATGCTTCCGCTCAAACCGCTAGTCGACATCTGGATGGCTTTGAGGAGCACATCCCGTACGAACCGGAGATGGAAGAAAAGTGCACGGCCGATACTTAGGACCCCGAACGGATGGTGTTTTGTAACAATGTAATAAATACACGGCTGCTCTCTCGACTACTTTTCTTGCACAACTTTGACATAAGCTAGATTTGGTGGAAACACTAGAGAAGCCGTATGAGCTGGTGTTTTACGAGGACTGCTTGGCTTTTTAGGCAATTGTATGAAATTTATGGGATATGATAATTTAAATGTAAACCAAATGTAGTTCGGTCAAGACGCTCACTGTATGAGTTCAGCGTTTCCCTTTTTCTGCTTCAGTTCTACCAATGTCTCACCCATCCCCAGCATATACAATGCCGTGCCGCCGTGCTTGTAGAAATTATCTTTCACATCCGGATCTCGAGTCCCAAGTCATAGTTTTCTAAGCCTCGCGACTGTGTTTCTTGGATACCCAGCGCTTTCTCCATTCTACCAAGGTATCCCTCAATCGTTCATCCTTACTCTCCATAGTCCGTAATATAGCAACCGCGACCGAACTTCACACTTTCTAATCTCCCTTCATAGCAAGAACAACATGCTAGGTGCCAACCACTTCTATCCAATCCAGCGGACGGAAAATTTGTTCCCAACTAACCCTTACATCCCAGCCTCGCATTTAGTAGAATTCATCTCTCGCCTGCGTATTGCTTCCTTGCTAGTAGACTCGCACACGTTCCGATGGCTCTACGTATTCAGAGTACTCGACAACTACTCTGACATTCCCCTTCCTCATTTCCCCAACAGCAACCCCTTCCCCCCTTCAATTCACACAAGCTCATAATACACCGGCAAGCCCTACCCTTAATCCAAGCACGTTTCTACCAACACCTCTCACTATTTCCCCATTTCACCACCCTGAGTATCGACGTCCATACCACCCGTCCCGTTCCACCAGTCCGTTATATTGTGCTCACACCTTCCTTCCTTCTGTTAGCGACGTCAGCAATATCTCCTGCTCACTCTCTAAAAGTTTATCATTTTCACTCTCGCTGGATATAGCCTTTTGCCATTTCAGACCCCCGATGGAGGCACTTTTCGGTTTCGTGGCTATGGCAGTGGATGTCTGGTTTTAGATTTTATGCAAGGAAATACTTGGACTGGTTTGGGGGATTTGCTGCTGGGGATGGGATTGGTAAGTTTGGATGCTGGAAGTTGGGGTATGGCGAGTTGGTATTGATACTGTACAATCTGGCGAGTACTCTGGATTAACCAAGATGAATATCCTCAAAGAACAACGGTTGTCTGTTCTCTCATCCATCCACAAACCCATCTATTCATCCAGCCGCCTACCTTCATATTCTCCCAGCAAGCCCAAAACCACACATTTAACCCCATCACCCCAGTTCAACAATCTACACCAAAGACAAATTTCCACCAACCCACTTTCCATCTAAAAGTTCCACATCTGCGTTCTTCATCCTCTTCTCTTTACTTCTTGATTTCCTCTAAGCTTGCTGCCGAAAGGATTTATCCTCAACTACCATTTTTGCGGGTTTTAAGTCTTCGTAGTACGCCTCATCAAGACAGAATAACCTCTACCCAGGTAGAGGTAGAGGGTCGAGTACCATTTTATTCAATCTCTTTGTAGATGCCAAATAAAGCCTCCATTCTTCCTCTGGGGAAGATTCCCCTGGCGAGTGGGTTGGGGGTTCAAGAGGCTTGCTGATACGGGAAAGCAGCTCTTTATGTGGATGAAACCTTGTCTGAAGTACGACGTGGTATGTTGAGGACCTCACTTGACGAGTCCTGAGTCGCTGGACATATCACTAATCATCTTGACGGGGGCAATACTTTCAGCTCTTCCTCGTTGAACCCTCGTATCGTTTGTCAGCTGCTTTATATTACAGACGGGACTCGTTTATTAGTAGGTTTCAAAAGTCTCTGCAGCGACAAAGGTGAGCTACAGCCGCTTTTAAAAATCCTAAATGATGATAATTAGGTTGAGACTCTCTACAGAGGTTACGAGGTATTCGAACCTTCCAGCTCTTGAACAAGGGCATGATGGTCATTTGTGCAATACTGTAAACCGCTGCTTTGTCAAACGATCCGTCAGGAACCCCCTCCTTCTTTAGAGTAAAAATATCAGTAGTCCGATAAAGTCAAGTCTTTTCTCTGGCAGGGCATTCGTTGAAGAACGGCCGAAACCCTCGGATTGTAAGTGGCTACTGCACAAATGGCGATCAATAAGCCCATTCCCCCTCAGCTGCTGAGAGCGATGAGTGGTTCCTCACGAACCGCAGCACCTCACTTGTAAATCCCTCGGGATTTTCTTCTGCAATGTAATGACCAGCTTTTTCCACCACAGCCACTTCAAAAATCCCCTGCTCATGAACCTCACTGAACATTTCCAAGGCTTCGTCTTTATGCGCGCTTTTATCCCCACTGAGTGCCATGGCCGGAACCTTGCTTTTCCCATTTGTGTCTATCCAGTGACGGTTCTCTTGGGCATCAATCTCAAAGGCCCTATAAACCTCCAATGCACACCTCATAGCTCCAGGCTGCGAGTACATCTCGGAATAATGATCCAGGTCCGCGGATGAGATAGCTGCCGCATTGTAAATAAGCTTAGAAAAGAAATGGTCAAGGTAGATGCGCTCTCGGCCTGCTACTAAGGCTTCTGGCAGATCTAGTACGCTGTGGAAGATGAAATGGAACTGTTGTACTGCACGTGTTGTCTTGTTTGTGTGATACACGACTGTTCCAGGGAGTGGACACTCGCCCCACACAACACTCATGACACGGGAATGATAGCGTGAGGCGAAAGCGTAAGCAATCATGCCGCCGATGTCATGGCCGACCAGGTGTATTGGGTCATCAATTCCAAGACAGTCAAGCAACATTAGGATATCTTCAGCCATGGCCGACTTGGTGAAGCCTGAGGCAGGCTTGGAAGAGGCACCAGCACCACGGTAATCGGGAGCTATGACACGGTAGCCAGCAGCCGCTAACGGTGTTATGACATGACGAAATTGATGGGATGTTTGAGGAAAGCCGTGGAGAAGGAGGATTATGCTTTCTTGATCTGGAGGGTACGGAGGAGGGCAGTCGATGTAGGCAAGGCGAATTGGCGGATCGGTCTCAAGGAAGGCTACCAGCTGCTTCCAGTTGGAGACGTTGGGGGTTGAGAGTGACATGCTGGCCTCCGGTGAACGTCTCCCTGCGACAAGAACAAGCTGTGTCAATGCCGTGCGCTGACTTCAGGATTCGCTATTTCGGCTCTCCTATTTCAGTATGATAGTTCCGAAGCGGCGACTTTCCATCGTGGTACATTCTCAACCCCGGCGTGGAGACTTAATAACGTTGAGACTGAGCGCCGGTGCGACACAGAACTGAGGGTTTTGGCGCATGACGTCACAGTTGCCGAGCCGCCCATCTACGCGAGAAAGTAAACACCACACAGCAGGAAATCTTTTCTGCCTCAATGCTACGAAGTAGCGTACAAGATGCCAGATGATAGAAGAATAAATGTTCGATTCAGCGGTCAGGTCTCTTTGCAATGATCGGACACTACTGACATTCGTGTCATCCTGGAGATCAGTTCACCAGTTGCCGTCGCAGCCTGACGATGCCACGGACATGAACCGCTGACCATCCTGCTTTCCCTTGGTTAGTAATTTACTTAGAATTCCTTTCTCCACTCATTGATGCGCTTCTTCTCTGGCTGGGCCAGTGTCATGTCTCTATGTGGATCGGAAGATTTCTTTCTGTCATCGCCCTCCTTAAACCCATTTCTCCATAGCGTAACCTAGAAAACGGGTTAGCCAACACGCAAATAATATATCGAGCGTGTCATCGGCTCTTTGTTCGAGATCTTTGTGCTCAGATCCTTTCTCGCCTCCATTTATCTCCCCCGGGCAGTCCTGTTCAACAACTCTAGGGCTCCTGTACGCTAATGGATCGGACGAAAGCATTTGAAATCTATATCAGATACGGATCTCAACTTACTACGCATATTCAGAGAAGACCACCACGGATAAACACATGCGCATGGTCCTTGCGCTCGTTGGTCATGATGGGCCTGCAAATTCAGAGACATACAAGCAGATATTCTCCGAAATGGTACATGGTGCATTGGAGCAATTTGAAATCTTTCCGTGAGTCAATGTTTTCATAAAGAAGGTCGCAATGTAGGGAATGAAGATCGAACAATATAAAAGTTGAGACGTGGCTCAGCACATATCTCTTAGGCTTCAAGGGTCGCTCTCTGAAGTTATGCTGTACCATATGAGGACGAAATTTGGACGTCTAAAGCTGGACTGACGTGAGATTATAGATTTGCTGGTATGGCTGGCACATCTCAAATTAACAGGGCAAACCGGGAGTGAGAATTCTCGCAACAAACCACGTTGTGGGGATCGCCGGCACGATTTGAACTTGGTTTGGACAATGCGGGAAAGAGCCGTCGCTGATACTTCCCTCGGTATGGTGTAGTATGACTCGATCAAGTAGACCGACCAAACGCACTCGATTTTAAGGATTGGGCCGGAATATTAGCCAAAGAAAACACGAATGGTTGAATATACGGTATAAGAAGGTGTCGAGAACCCACACTCGCTTCTCCTACTTCCCTCGCTGGAGCTCATCTGTTTGTATTTCGTTCTTTACCTTTGGCTTCTATACGACCTGAAAGCATCATGAAGCTTCTTCAAGTCTTCGCCGCGTTGGCGTTCCTTCTTCCCCTGGTCTCATGCGGTTACTCCTATATCACCTTTGAACTTTTTACTACTTGGCTTGGGGGAACTTCTACTGTACCTTTGAAGCTAGAACTCAGACCGTGACAATCACGCAAACTCAGACTGTCCGGAACACGGCTACCCCGACTGAGACTATTTATCTACCCAACACGATAACGATTACGTTATTTACAACAAGTACTACATTGAAGACGACCGTTGCGAACACTATTACCCCGACGACTTTCACGTCTACCTCGACAAGCATCTCCGCCATTTCCATAACCTCTATAGTGATCTTCAGCATCACGACCACTATTACTGAAAGGAGTACTCGGATATCCAAAACCACTCTCGTGGCCTTCCCCGGCTTTACGCCCATCTAATTAACGCTGGAACGAGTAAACATACAGCAATGTGGGACCCAATCCCGAGATATGCGAAGCGTAGACAACCAGCACCGGCTTCATATCTAACTACGGTCATCTGTGACACAGTCATAGGTCTAGTCTTCACCAAAAACTTGGTCTCAACTGCTCACACTGTTACTATGACTGCTACTCCTTAGACTGATACGCAAATCATCGCGATTCATCTTACTATCACCTCTAAACCTTGAGCCCCGTTCAAGCTACCACAATTAAAATTGTCAGCACGAACTTAGTAACGACAAGCACCTTGAAACTTGCCCAGATTTAGTCAAGTTACCCGTACACCGAAACAGTCACAGTCGTCCGGGCCCGCAGCAACTTATTACGCTGCCTGCGATCCCAACAACCTTGCCACCACCTACAACGGAAGCTTGATCGTTACACTGGCCAACGCCCCGACAAGCCAGAGAAACATTCATGATAGCGATCCTTAGAAGGGTTGCTCCTATTGGCCCCACGCATCTAACTTGTGGCGGCGCGTCGCTGTATCAGCTTTTCGGCAGTGGAACTTGCAGCTTGTATTACCCGACGACTGGCGATCCAAGTGTCAGTATTAGGAGTACAGTGTCAGCAATCAATTTTTTCTCTATGCGGTTTTGAGTAATGGGAATTTTGTGCAATTCACCCCTGCATAACATGTTCGTTCTGAATCTGGAAGTGGCGGGCTTGTGCGAGGGCGATGTTCCTGATGATTCAAATGGCGTTTTGCATGTTCTTTATGCGGCGGAGAAAATCTGCGAAGTAGGATGGCATAGGGGTAATAACAATCTATCGACACATCATGCCAGTCGATGCTCCTTAATGAGAATAGGTCATCATTGTACTGCATGACCCAAGTTGGCGCTCCAATCGATATCCAGAGAAGCATTCGATGCCTGCTTCAGCCTAATCCGCATCGCTCGCAGCGCAAGAGTAATAGATCTGTCCCTATCTGATACGTTACTCCTTGCGTCTGCGTAGTCTTGCATATGGCTTTGTCTTCAAATGCTCCTACTTTGAGGCGAGCTTGTGCGTTCTTATCTGCTATGGGGCACTTAGTTACTTCGGGGAAGAGATCTGATACGGAAACATTTCGAGTGGCGGAAGAATTCTCCGGTCGAAGCTTCTCAGTGGCAATGTACCAGGCAGAAGGGGGCTTGGATTGCTATTCTTGCATGCCAGCTCGCAGTGATCGCCATTGAGGCATGACTTGCATGCATCGCTTTGTGTACTATTTGGCGAGATCTCAGGATAGCAAAAGAAACACCTCGTGCGGGACCCCAAGTGGAGATTCTCAAGGCAGAAACAGCCTCGGTTTTGAACCATGCATGCAAAATTCCAGAGAACGCCACGAAGGCATCAGTTGCATGCATGGTATGTTTTCGACTTCGTACGATTTGAGTGACTTGAATCGAGCAGCTCGTGCAACAATGCAGTGGGAAATTAACAAGGCGAACAGCCTCAGCTACTGGAGATGCATACAACCTTTCAGACAACGCTGCCGAGAAACCACTTGTATGCGTTGTTCGTGTACGACACCGCAAGATGCCTGGTTGAGGAACATAATAACTCGTGCAAATTTCGAAATGGGGATTTCCCAGGCAAAATGAGGCTCAGGGGAATTGATATGCTTGCAGACTTTCACTAAAAGCTACAGAGGCAACACATTGCATGCATTGTTTCAAGTATCACAAGGCAAAACTCAGAAACTTCAAACGATCTACGTTATGCATCTCGACTCACCATCCAGGTTCGTTGTTGATGAAGCCTCATTTTACTAGTATCGACCAGACGTTCGCATGCGAAGGCATGCAGGGACCCCACGTACCCACATATCTCGCATGCAGAATCTTCGATGAAACATGCGATGCGATTAAAACGGTAATCCGGCTGCACTGGTCGAAGAGCCTCAATCGTTATGATTTTCTTTATAATTCCTTGGCTTTGCGCATCTTCATGCACAAGTGCCTAATGCACTCATATCTCAATACGCATGTGTAACCCTACGCCTCTCGTATGCAAAACCCCCGGACAAAGCAATTGATGCCCTTCGGCCGTGTTTGTAATAGAGCCTTTATTAGCACAAAGTTCTCTACTATGTACTTCTTAGATTTGGTCTCGAAACATATCGTTGCACAAGTGCCATATGCGTGCATAATATGCATATAGTACCTCACGTCTTCTATGCAGAGCCTTTGCATGAAACATCGGATGCCGGAAACATGGGATACTCTTAATAGCTTTTCAATATGTTGTCATGAGCTCACATTTTCCGGTCTCCGCATTCGAAACCGTAAAGTGCGTTGCATGCTTGTACGTGCCACGTACTTACCCCGGGACTTGGTGCATTGGTGCATTTCGACCAGCTACATAGATAAGACGGCAGAAGCATCCCTGCTGGAAGAATGCATAGTGTCAATTGCCACAAAATCGGTCCGGGAGAGGCTGAGAGATTATGTGCAACTAGATCAGTTATTCTGATAGACCGTTAAGACAGCCTTACTAATGATGACGCAAGCTTGCTTGTGAGGGTAGGCTCAGAAGCAAGAAACGCATACGAAACTTCATGTGCCACATCTCATGTCAAGGCCACTTTGGGTGGAATTTCTAATTCGCCTCAACTCGGCATACCAAATACCCTTGCAACGGAAACCTCGAAACATCCGAATATACTAGGCAACGAACGGTTCAGCTTGTGGTTACCTGACCCCTCTCTCAGATCGACATGCGAATGCGGATTCCTTCCGGAAGGACAACATCTTCTCGTAACCACCAAATTTAGGAATGAACTACTGTGCTCAGTAGTGAAATCATGAAGGATATAAACTCTAATCACACTTCAATTGACCGAATAAACCGTATAGTGCGCTTGAGAGCTCCAATCACCGAGGAATTTATAGAAACTATACGACTGAACTCGCAATACCGATAAGGGAACCCATGTAAAGGAAAAGAGGGAAGCTCCCCGTTCCTCAGAGCCCGATATGATGTGCTCTTGCAAAAGCGGACCACTCTGAGGCAATTTGCCTCATGGCCCAGCTAAGAAAGCAATTGTGAATGATTCCCATATTGCTTTAAGCCTGTGGAGCAAACCCCATGCGCGGACCATTGCTGTCAAAAACAACGAATTGGCTTTTCAATAGGGGGTCACCGAAGATGTTTCTACTAAAACCATCGCTACTCTGAAGCCCACCGAAACAGGAGATTCTGGTGGCGTCTGTCGGGCCAATATTGATAAGTCTACCCGCAACGACGGCATTGTAGCCACTGATGCAGAGCGTTATGTCTGGTAGAACCACGTTGCAGGCAAAAGTGTAAGCACCTTGAGCGTTATCGTACGCTGCACCCTCAACCTCCCTGTAGTAGGCAGCCACGACGCTATCGTCAACGAGAATCAATGGACTCCCGGTGTCCACGCTTCCATGAAGGCTGTACGGCCTAGCTGAGCCGCTACCAATGGTGTAACTCTCCATAGTGATATCCCAGAAGCCATAAGAACTGTCAACCTCGGTATAGGTAATGGGACCAGTATATTTGGTTGCATCTATATAGCCTAAGTCGAACGAACCGGGAACTTGGTGCTTCAGGGTTGCAGTAAAAAGTGGTGAAGCGCGGCTAACCTTAACATTGTCAAAGAAGGTGTTTCGCTGGTCTGGCTGGACAGTATTGATGCTATTGAAGGCAAATCCATGAATTCCTTAGGCATAGTAAGCTAGTAAAATGATGCATGGAATGGCTAACCATCGGATGAGATATCATCGAGAAAACGAGCGGTGAGCTTTGCGACGAGCTGGACGGCTTGATTCTGGATAACAATAGTTCCTACAGCCACGGTGTCGGTGCATACCCCCCCAGATGCCCCCTGAGATCCATCGCCATAAATGATCTCCCAGGTGTCATTGGCCAAAGCCTTGGAGGTATCGGATAAGGATGGATCATATATCTTGTGGCCCCTTTGTTCCGCCGTGGGGAGAAGAGGAGAAGAAACCCAAAGATCAGAAGAGCCAGTATCAACCTGCAGATTCAAGGTTTGTCCGCCAATGGTAACTGGTGTAAGATATTCCTTATCATTCGATGTGGGAGTAATGATATCGTCTCCGATACTGTTGGCAGTAACCTCATCATGTACTGGTGTAGCTTTGCCGTATTTACGATACACTCTAGCAAGGGCGGACGGCCCGTATCGTACAGCTGGGTCTTTGGACTTTTGCTGCAAGGAGAAACTCCCTGAATGCTGATTTCGTAAGAAGATGGCAGCACTCAAAGTGCCCATCATGACCAACATCGCGCATTTTGCAATGCACGGCATGTCGTAAAACGTCTTGTATATTTAATGACTCTGAAGATCTTTCTAAGGGATTTTGAGCTAGGAGTTATGCAAGAAAGGCGATTGAGCAAGAGCAATATATATGGTGTTCGAGCCGTGCGAATTTGGGGGCCGTATTAACAAAGGCCGAGACACTATAGTAGATGAGTTGGTGGAAGGATCACCATGAATAGATCTACTGATGATCTGCAGCAGAACTTGCATCACAGTCAAACGTATGAATAGGTTGCACCATTGACTGCAGACGCCATATTCTGCACTGTGCAGTCTGCAACCAAGGATTGCGAGAAAACTGGATGCGGTACTCAGGAGACATGATGATGCTGCACGTCAGTTACCATGCCGAGCTTCGCTTTCAAGAAGGGTTTTATTCAGCAGGCACTTTTTACTCTGGGCCGATGGACGCAGTATCTAAAGCCTCAGGATGCATATTCCGTTACACCAGTAAATCCACTACTATGGCTCATGGCGAACGGTTGGGTTATCATGTTTTATCCTGCTTACTGGTAGTCCTCGTTGCTGATCAGCTCTGTATAAGGACGAAGGACAAGGCGCATACATGACTGAGGTGATTTCCAGAACTTTGTACGTCAGGAGGTGGCGAGACACTATCTTCATCCTACGCATGCAGTGCCTCTCCATATCAATTTCTTAATCATACTTCGATTGGTTCTAGAGCCTTTGATTATGCCGGCTGTTAACAATATAAAACGCGAATCTTCGTTATAGATGGGTGGATCTTCCCAGACCTGCAGGCGTCAACAAATCAGAACCGTTTGGCTTGAAGCCAAAAGGCAAAATTGTTTCTATCATCTTAGACTACAGCTTTGTGCCTCCACAGACTCAAGTTAGTATATCCTGGTTCAAGACCCAAGAATGATTGACATGCTTCTATCTGTTTTCTTATCGGGTGTTATAGTTTGGTCTGTTGTGTAGGGGTAATGCGAGTGCCCTAATCGTGCCTTCCTCAGCATTAACTACTGATACCGTAAATGATACAGATCAACTGGGTCCTGCCAGATTCGAGGGTATTTCGTTCCCGTTGGCTCTTGAAACGCAGGATGAAGATCAGCGAAGATCAGCTTCACGCTAACAAGACTTCACGAGAACACGCGCCTTGTCCTCCTGGGCTTCGCTAATAATGCCAGGGCTGTTGGCTTCGTAGGTGCAGGCAGCAACTCGAGAGTGATCCTTGAGGGTATTTGGGTATTCTCATTGTGCCTCTCTTCGTTCGTTTGAAACGCGATGACATACTTCCAGGCAATTTAATTCCTTGTTTTATGGCAAAGCACTTTCTATATGCCAGTCTTACTGTTCACCGATTAGTCCGTCTAATACCAACGTCTCACATTCACTTAGCCTTAATATATATCTGGAGTTCCAAGTACAACCCTTATAGCGGTCGTGTAGCAGTCTTCCTATTCTTTTCCAAGTAGTGCTTCTTAGCTTTGAGTTATAGCTCCATGCACTTCTCAACCCTCCGTACATTCAGACTCCTCGAAGACCCGTTGTCCTTACAGCAGCATCCCAAATAAACCTCCGTTGAAGATGTTGACTTGGTTCATGAAAAGCTCAAAGACAGTAAAGCACTATTTAAGTCCACGTCACTTTGAGGGGAGAGAAAATAACCTTCTACCAACACAACTACCTGCATCTGGTAAGCAATGTTGTGACATTCTTTTATGAAAAGCCGCAGCTGAACCGAAGGCGCTAGATGATGCTGAAAACACTCAGAAAGCTAATTCCTCCTTTTTTGGGACAGAAGATCGGCAGAGTACCGTTACCTCAGAAGCGGCGTCCAGGTACAGGATAAAAAGACGTCCCGTAGCAAGTCCGGCGCAGTTGGAAGGACCCTACTCGAATCTGTCGGTTGGAATTGAAACCAACGAGGTCCCTGCAGACCTACCACGTTCCGCAAGCACTTCGTCGATGGAAGAAGAGCAACACCTTTCAGTGTTAGAAGTCGTGGACTTCGAGCATTTTGTTGCATCTGAACCAAAACACGAGCGCGAACCGACACTTTCGAAGCCAGCCATATATACAAGTTGCGGTAAAATTTTAGGAGATTCCCTTTTGCCTGAACCCCATAGTGGTCTGCATAAGGAGTGGATTCCTTTCATGCTCCGCAAGACTGTGGCTTCTCTGCTAGCAGTGATACTCTTTATGCTCGTTGGACTCTTGGAATTCTTAGACCGATTCGAAAAAAAAAGGTATCGTTGACGATCTCATGTCCATCTTCACTCAAAGGCTCTTTGCTCTGAAAAGACTTCTCTGACCATTCCATCAGACAGGGTTTCTCATCAGATCGCGGGATCATCAATGTGGCTATCCGGTTTGTACCAACCATACTTGTGATTCTTCTGTCTTTTACCTGGCAAATGCTGGTCATCGATTTGAAAAAGGTCACCCCTTGGGCTGCGATGACTAGGAAGTGGACTGAGCCTAGAGAAAGCATTCTTGCCAATTACATCGACGACTTGGAGATTATGTCTGTCTGGAATTCGTTCCGCCGCAAGCATTGGGGTATTCTAATCGCCCTACTCGGAGGGTTCCTGTGTGGTAGCTTGGTACCCTTTGCAGGTGGACTTTTCTACGTCGACCCTCTCCACGAGTCCACTTATAATTCGACACTAGTGAGAACTTCTCGATTTGAATTCAATGGCTCATTGAACGCCTTTGATCTCTCAAGTCCAAAAAAAGCACAGCAAGAAGCGGCTGTGACAGAAAAGGACCAGTTTGACTTACTATCTCCCTGGACGTCCAGCGAATATGCTTTCGAAACCTTCAATCTCTCTGATACACACCACAACGTAGCACTGTCTACAGATAGTGCAGCTTTTGGAGGAACTCTCGCTTGCGATATCATCAACTACAACACCAAAGTCACCCGGGGGTGGTATACCCAAGATCATGCTTCCGAGGATCCAAGAGCAAAAACCCCTGGACTCTTGACGAATGTTGAGCTTATTCCAAACGAGGAAGACATGGTTAGAATCGGTTGCAAAATCATTCCGGCTTTCTATCCGAAAGTTATATTCTCAAGACCTAGCGATCAATCAGTGAAAGTGCTTCCAGCAGCATGGATGAATGTAACAAACTGCTCCAACACTGAAGAGACACTTTTGACAATGACGACAATGGTATTACTGGGTGCTAATGTCAACGACACAGCGATAGAATTTAATACCAAGGGTTTGCTTTGCAGGCATCGTTTCAGCATAAGAACGCTTGAAATCGTTGTCAATGCTTCTACCGCTGACTTAATGAAGATTACACAATCATCGAATACTTCCACCCCAGTTGACATTGGTATTGACACTGCCACGCTTGATGGTGTAATGAACCGGCAAGGCCCGTCCTCTGATGAACTCGACAATTACAACACACTAGTTCCGTTACCAGATGTACTGAACGTCGCGCGTCGCGGATTGTATGATGAATTTACCGGTTTTATAGGGAGGGAGCCTTGGTTCACGAGGCTTATCCGCGGAAATGTCACGAAAATGTTCGAATATACTACCGACATGAAAGCTCTAGCGACCGATTCATCGCAACTTTTCCAAAGCACTATGGCACAGATCGCGAATGTCGCTTTTAGGAGCAACGACTCGTCACCGGTACCCGGCTTTCTTAAGACACGAGAGCCACGCATTACGATTCAACGGAGCTCTTTGCTCTTCTTACAGTCCGCGCTTGGTCTTTTAGGCAGTATAGCTATCTGCTGTGCTACTGTCTTGAGGCCCAAATCTTGCCTTAACGAAGACCCAGCCACATTAGCAGCTCTGTCTATCATCGTAGCCTCCAGTAGAGATTTCCAAAAGCAATTCAAGAACAAAGGCCATCTTGATAGTAGAAGGTGCACAGAGGGACTTGAAAGCTTGAAGGTCAGGCTCAATACTGAGGGGCATTCAAAGCCTTCAATAGAGCTTCAGAATCCCGCTGTAAGTCCACTTGTCGAACTGTCAGCATAGCAAGGACATTGTTAAGAAGAGAATAGTTTCAAGAATCCAGCAGCGATAGTGAGGCAATCAATGAAGGTTACAGGCCTCTCATGTTTTACCTCGCGTCCCGGTCCTGCCTACTTGTCGCGATTATTGGAACAGTGATGACCCTAGGGATCTTGTTAAGGCTCTCAAGCTATCGGTCAGGGTTTGATGCACAGGCCACATTCAGATTACTTGCCTGGTCTTACACACCAAGCGCGATCCTAGTCGTATTAGGATATGCTATAGACGGTGCGAGTAGCTGCACTCGGGCATTAAACCCCTACATGTCCCTTCAACGAGGGTCTGTTAGTGGTCAAAGGTCTTTACTCTTCAACCCGGCAGACCGTTCGGCATTCGCTATGTTCTCCTTTCCATATTGGCGAAACCTCGATGGGGCTTTCTTTGCAAGTTCGCTAGTCGTTATTATATATCCGGTGATTAAGATCATGGCTGTAGGCTTGTATATTCATTCTTTCAGCCGTCATACGTTTACAGCCAACATTGACATCGATCAGTCTTTGATAGCGAACCTCGACAAGATATCTAGAAATACCGAGTCACGAAATGGCTACAGCCAGGTAGCGTATGAATATGCCGTTTGGATGTTAGCGCCAGAGATTCAGTTCTGTTCGCCACCGGGCACCAAAGGTTCACTCATATTTAGCAACCTCACATCTAGCCCACTGCTAAGAGATACCAGCCAAGCCCTAGATCGCGGGGGTTCCCTTTCGGCAAATGTGCCAGCAATTCAAGTGGATGTCGACTGCTCTGCCTATAACAGCGAGGACTTCCAGGTCGTAAGAGAAGGAGAAGTAGTCCGTGTCACCTGTAAAAGTCGGAGCTGTCGAAGGTACTTCTCAGAGACCAAAAGTCCTAGTTCATATGGCCTGCCGGTCAATGCCCATGTGTGGCCCGGTGGCTTCAACATATCGGCTATGCCTGCTTATCGATATTTAGCTTGGGTCCGTGGCTTTGATCAAGCTTTTGGTGACACGGAAGATTACGACCTCGCCCCTATAAGTGGCCTGTTCATGAATGTTGATGACTACGGTCCTAACTCAACAAGTGCAACTCAGCGCTTTAATATAACACCTAAAGCTATCGCTGGGTTCTCCTGCGTTCGATCTCTCAATAAAGTCAATGTTAACGTTACATTTACTCGAGCAGTACAGCAAAAACTTGAAAGAACGTCAATACTTTCAACGGAAATTGCAACCTTTGATGACCGATCGATACTCCCAGCTAATGATCTGCCGCCCCCCAACGTTAGCATGAATTACCCTACAGAATGCGTCTCGTCACCAAACATGACATGTGGATCATCAACAAGCTGGATCACTCCTCACTGGGAAGCCTGGATAGGCGATTACCCGGAGAGAATGCCAACCGGTCTAGGTAGTAACTCCTTAGAAATTTTGGCGGCCACCACGCTGCAGTATCAGCCTGGCAACAGCTCCTCTTGGAACAGATTATATGAACCAGATCATTTACTTAAAGCGGCCAAAGAGGCATATACCATGTTTAGCACTCAAGTTATTAATGTGCAGCGCATTACAGCTACGAAAATCAGCAATAGCACAGTCCAACGAATAGCGACAATCGATCAACAATCCTTCCGGGCGGTCCAGTCTCGCAATGTTACAATCATACTCATCGTACTTCTCGGTACAACCCTTGCATGTATACTTGTTGCATTCTGGCGTGTGCCATCGAAGCCTGTCATTACTGAAGCACCAAACTCCATCGCCGCGCAAGCCTCTTTGCTCGCAGGTAGTAATCTGGTCCGCAGACTTGAAGTGGAAGGCGTGAAATCGGTGGCGGAAACTAACATCTGGAACGAAGAGGTCTTCAGTATGGGATGGTGGGCGACCGACGAGCCGCAGTCTGGAGTAGAAGGACCTGTAGAGAGGTGGGGAATTGATATTGGTGTTGCGCGTCTGCGCAACACACTGGAGAAGTAGGAGCTTGGGCGGCGCTGACAAGATTGATGAGATGGGACAGATCGCATAGTCGATTAGCCGGATATTTGGAGATTGGAGGGTTTTTCGAAGTGTCATAAGGGAAGAAGTTACGAGGGAATAGGATGCAATAATGCAAAAGAGACTTTGTTGTTCTGGGGTTTTTTTCTTTTTAATTTTGCGCTTCTCAAATGTGCTGATAACTTGATATCCAATATATTACCTTTACTCTTTCGTCTTCGTGTTCAGCGATGAAAGGGTCGTTGTTGACTGATCTTGTGGGGCTGAGCCCTGTCGAAACGGCTTAATCCGGACAACCCTATCGCAATCCCTGCCCGCCCTCGGGACTGTTCAGATTCATCATATTGAGGACATTCGTAAGACTTGCTCATTCCTGGTGTTAAAGATACCCTTGCCCTTCAAAATGGTCGAGTTCAAGCTACCATCTACGTTACGAGCAGACGAAAATATCGCGTCTCAACCTCTCGAGTCATGGCCTCCCTAATCTATGCTGCGGGCGCCGCTACATACGATAGGTAAGCTGTTATCTTCTGGATTTCTCCTCTGCTTCCCTTGAAGGCTCTGATCATGGTAGCTTTACATGGATCTCCTCTGAACACAGATACCCTAGCTGACCCACCACCAGAATCCAGAAGATCTTCACCGCGCGTCGTGAACGCAAAGAAGTCAACGCCGCCCTCTTCGCCCAGCAAGAAGCTGCCAACGCAGCTCGAATCGCCGCATTGCAAGCCAACACCTGTTTTTGCTCCTCCAGCGATTGGGATGGGCTAAGCCACAATGATGGATGCGCACAGGCTGCGGCCGCCGCTCGAGAATGTGAAAGAGGAGGACTGAACAACGAGCCTGCAGATATTGAAGTAGCGGAGCCTAATGGCCCACCGCCAGTATACATGCTTGTGGACGAAAATGGGCAGATGATGGTGGATGAGCATGGCAGAAAACAGAGATGGCAGGGGAGGGGATTAACAGCGCTTTTCCAGAGAAAGAGGGGGCCAGGGGAGGATATGGTTCGCGTGGGGTGACTGGACAAGAAATGAAAGCGTATCGGTGACGAGTGGGTAATAGCCTTGGTCCTTGGCTTTGTAGGTCAAAGTGTCGGCTGTCTTAATTTTACCGAAAGGTGTAAATTGTGTTGTTTTTGTAACGCCTTATACTGCTGGCACTGCCACCCGCACAAGGCTCTTGTTGTCTCTAACATGCTATAATCGATCAGCCTAGACTGAAGTCCAGGTCCTTTCTTCTTGGGTCGAAAGCTAATTTTATTCTTCACAGCATCGAGTTATCCTTAACTCTCTTTCATTACCTACTTGCCTATCTAGAATCTCGCCTTCTTATCGCAACATCTCAGTCTTGCTTCACCTTAGCTCCATGCGCTAATGGACAGACACAGAATGCTTGGTGCAGATATAAGGCATCTGATGCCTCGTTTTGTCGCCTTCCTCCTACGAGTCATGCTTTCATCTGCTTATTGGTGCCCACACTACCTCAGCGGCTTCGTGGTGTGGATGCACAAGGCTGCCTGGAAGCGTGTCCATATCATTGGTGGATCATCTACGTCAGGCTGCATTACAGACGGGTTAAAACCCGAAGTCAAGAGGGCTGCGTAAGCTCTCTACACTTCACGTATATCCAGCTCATGTTATAGAGCGGCAAAGGATTCAACATCCGCAGTCGCACATCTCTTGATTCGACATTGATTTTATACGATATGGACCCTCTATCAGTCGCTACTTCGATCGCCGGACTAATAGTTGCAGCGTGTCAAGTGTCTAGCCTCTTGAAGGATTTTGCAGGAAGTGCAAAAGAAGCTCCCCATTCGGCGCGAGCTGTCTTCATGGAAGTTACAGGCATCAGTGTTTGTCTCAATCAGCTGCAAGGATATGTATTAGGGAAACAGGAGACCTTCAGATCCCGAAGATCACTCATCATGATTGAGCAAGTCATTGTTGTTCTTACCGACTGCGTTTCTATTTTCTCCGAGCTGGAGCAAACCCTGGAGATTTTAAAGACGGATCAGCCAATGAAAGTCATAGACAGATTGAAATGGACCATGAAAGAGGCAGCAATCGGCAGACTCCTACAGCGTCTTCAGACCTCTAAAGCGTCACTAACCTTTATGCTAACAACATTGACTTGGTAACTTACGCATTTAACCCTAACGTGCATAGACAGTGCAAAAAAAGGCTGACCGACTTATGCTTTTAGTACCTCTATGGACGGGGCTTTGGCATCGACCAGAAACCTGAACACTCTTGTTCGCCAGGTGCTCAAGTCCAATGTGAATATGTCCCATAGACTGAGAAGCATCGAACGCATGCATCCTGCTCTAGCTGCCTCAACCGCTCCTTCGAGTGACAGTCTGGGGATTAACGCGCAAGGCAGCCAACGAGCAACAAGTCCAGCATTCTTTAAGTTTGCTTTTGAAGAAGACCTCCAAACCTCTAGGGTCTACAAAAGGGTTGCCCTGGACGAGTCGAGATTCTCCAAATCATCTTTCAGCAATTCTATCGGGCACTCCTTTCTATCAGGTTTGAGTCTCTCGGACGTCTCCGATATCAGTGCCATTTCCTTGCCTATTTCGCCAATGGAGCTCTGGAATCATCATCGTTACGGTTCCGGACACGAGAGGAAAATTGATCCTGGTGCATCCCCGTTTGAGGCATGGTACAATCCATCATCAATGGTAAGGCAGTCTTTTCAGCAGCTCTGCAATAGGGAAAGCTAACAGCAGGGTCAGAAAAGTGCATTCATACGCACTGCCTATTTCAACGGACAGTATACCAATCAGTACGCCCAATCCAAAGTCTCTGGCCATCTAACGTATAGGCGGTTTACTATTACCACGCCTCATTGCTCCCCGATCTTCACCGAGGGAGCGAAGCTGGCACAGATCTACGAAGAGCCTACAGGAGGGAGAGATCAAGAATCTTCAAAATATCAGCACTCAGAAACAGAAGACAAAAGTATTAAGTTTGCAGATCCTTGTTGCAGTAGTGTTGAGGTTACGGGTTCCCACTCCAACATTCCTGACCCTATGAAAGATCTCTGGGCGAGGAGGCCCAACGTTGCAGAGAGAAAGCGGAACGCACTGCCTTCACATGCGGGGAACGCCTTAGCCTGGAAATGGACGGTGCTAGATACCTTGAAAGAGGTTCCTTACTAGCCCCATGCGGAATGTTCTATATGTAGAATTTCCTCGAGTATGGCCCTTTTATCTGTTATTTTCTGCCACCTACTTCAATCTGAGTCTTAACTAATATGAAGTAGGAGCGAATTGATCGAAGAATATACCAATGTGCTGGCAAAGACTGGACATTTGACTTCGGCGCCATAATGGTCCTCTGTGCCCTAATTCAACCCTTATCATACTGTACGTTCCGGCAGCCTTGTCATTTGAAGAGCCCGTACCTCTCACACTTTACAGGCAAATCTTAATTAAATTCACATCATATAAATTCAAACATATACAGTCTATCGCTAGGTAACTTCACGCCTTCGGATACTCACTGCATCTTGTAGTTTTGTAAATGATGTAACGGCAGTCATAGGCTCGATGATGCAAAATTATGGAAGCTGAACGGTACATGATGTTTGTTTATATGTCAGCCAATATGTTTAATTGTTTGATGATCCTCATGGGCTGTATAGCAGGTTTAGCTGACTTTGCTCACTTATATTCATTACCCTTCTCACTTTTTCCAAGTCTCTTTCCTTTTTCTTTTCTTGTATCTTCGAATATCTTGCACATCCTTAAAACCCCTAGTACTACGTACGAGTATCTTGCACATATTGTAACCCACCTATAGTACGGTCCTGTCCCATCGAGCTCAACTTTCCCAAATCTTATGCTTTCCGACCCTCTTCTTTCGCCGTGCCTGCTATTGAAACTCAGATCTCATACCTAACCGTCGGCCGCGTTTCGGATGCCGGCTCAGAAGCAGCCCCACATTACAACTTTGGTTCAGATATCAGATGTAGAATCACAAGAGCTTCCGCGAAAGCTCAAGGAAATGAAGCCGAGTAACGTCCAACGTGACTTGGCCCACGCCACGAAGAGCTCAATAGAAAATATTATATGAAGGCGTAAACACGCTGATATCTATCCTTCGTCCCTCTCCTGCAGAAAGTCATTCAAGGCCGAATCGGTAGCTGACTTCTCTTTTCTCTTCCAGGCTCCATCGACGATTACATGTTCAGGAGGATATCGGCAGTACAGATAGTGACATCTGTGCTTAATGGGAAGAGGTCTCCTACGCTGGCGCCAAAGAAGGGAAGGACGTCAGCATGCCGCGGCGTCTGTGCAACATAGGGGCGCTGATGGGTAATTAGCAAAGAATGGTGACGATGACCTTCACCAGCTGAAGTGCACGGACGGGTCTATCTTTATATCCGTGACCGATAAGAGTATGGGTACGATGTCTGAATACTTGGGAGGAGGCCGCTAGAGAGTGATATTCTGGGATATGAGTTTATATTGGGCGAGATGAAGCATGCTAGTATGTGATCGGAGGCCCGGGAGATGAAGGAGAGGTTTGAAGTAAGTGTGAGTGAGTATGTGAAGAGTATGTTGAAGTATGTGACGACGGAGGTAGGGGAGGACATTGTGTACTAGATGGAACTTGGGTGAGAAAGGTGGCCCAGAGGTTATGTAGCCTAAAGATATGGGTGTGTAATGCCATATTCAGTAGAAGAGAAATTAAGAAGTCCGCTTAATCAAAAGTGAATTTACTGACCATCAATATTGACATGCATAGAACGAGGACAACTTCTTCATTACGCGGCCAGGTAGATTGTGGAAACGGTCATTTACTGCCTTGTAATAGCGAGTTCTACTCATTGCTGTTCCTACATACGCCTTTCAAAACATAGTAAAAAGGTTTCACTGTGTCGCAGTGGCGCCATGCTTCTTTAACAGGGCTCTTGTATAGTAACCTTTGACACCCGTACGGTTCGCTATATCCAGCGCCGTTCCATATTTGCTGCTACAGACATTCACATCTGCCCCCTGTCTGAGGAGAAGTGCAATAATATCGTTATATCGAATAGAGGCCAATGAACAAGGCTAAATATTTGAAAGATCAACTGCAGCCGCAATTAGAGCAGGTTCAAATTCTTCTTCTTGGAGCTTGACGTCAGCCTCGTGATCGACAAGTATTTTTAACGATACTGTCTTTCCCTTTCTGACATGCCATGTGAAGTGCTGTGCCAAGCTCTGGGAAAGATTCATTGACGTCTGCACCGTAGCGCAGAAGAGAATGAACAACTTCCTCCAGTTGACCATCCCTAGCATAACGTCCACTGATTGCGTTCTGCAATACCGTGCAGAATATCTGTTGTCTGTCAGAGTATCCATGTATGTGACATCCTTGCGGTACACGCCGCGGCATGATGGCTTCACCGCACCCAATTCACATGACGTTTGAGTAAGGTATCAAACTTCAAGGCATCGAAATGCTTTAGCTACTTCTGGATTCTCGGAATCACGGTTTCGGAATTGGGAAGATCGGCTTCCAGCAACCTTACGGCTTAGGAGAATTCTGTTTGAAGCTCGTTCCAGCACAGCCAGTCAAGTGTCAACATTCCGTAAAGTGCTGCACTAGCATAGTCTGTGCGGTTACCTTGATGCATCCCTCAGCCCCTGTTACTAATTTGCTGCCACTTGAACTGTTCTCAGCTATCAAACGTACGCTTCAACCGACTAAAAATTAGCGGATCATTGTATCGGCTCACCATTCTGGAGGGCTGTGATGATTGCTTCAATCTCTTTTTTGATTCGCTCTCAGTATATCTGGTAAGAGCACAATGCAATCAATCCGCCGAGAGAATCTTTGTTGCGATGTTTTCTTGACCAATGATCCATGTTGCTCGTGTGATATCTTGATCAGGTTCTACTACAGAGTTTTTCTTCACACTTGAATTTTCTTACACAGAAATACAGAGTGTGCTCGGACCAATGACTCTTCTGGTTCCGGGTAGAGCACTGTGTAACCTCAAAGTTAGACTCCTATTCAGCAACAACCAAAATATCAAAATGCCCCCATATGACCTCGTGTACCAACAGTAAACAGCCTGTTAGTGTCACTGACAGCACCTTAGGGTCACCCATGATATTACCAAATGGAAGTGTGAGAAGGTTGAAGAGAACGACGCGTAAGGGCAGGCTCCAAGATGGTTGAGAGGAATGCTCTGGAGCAGTTTCGTTGCTTGAGTTTGGGCGAGGGCGAGGCCAAATCGCAGCTTCTAATAATGGCGTGGACTCAAGCGTAATGACTTTCGGGTACCTGCGCCCCTCCAGGACCTTGCCGATCACTTATGCACGCCATACGAAGCGAGACGCCCACATTGCAACGATGGCTTGTCGTGGTGTCACTAAGCTTGATTCTCGTGCTGCTGTGCCAACATCGACCAGTATTTCGACCTCCACGCATTGGCGTCGTGCCAATTGCCAGTGGCCGACCGACGAGGAAGGAGAAGGCAATAAACCAACAGTACCTCAACCCTCAGGAAGAGAAGGTCCTCACACAAGAAGGACTACGGATGGCTGGAAATGATCATCCGTGGCGGGTGTAACATCTACCAATTCTTGCGCAGTTGATTGCCCGTCAGCGGTCCTCCGTGTTTCCAACTTCCGCGAACGATCACGAGATTCGTACACCTAGTAAGAACTGGGCACAGTGGTTTCTCAGACGTAACCTGGAACTCAGACCCAAAAGACTGAAGGCGATAGACCTGAAAAGGCATGGGCCAAAAATATATGAGAAGGCGGCGGATTGGTGCACCATCATCGGACGAGAGCTGCAGGTGGTTTCACGACCCTCGTTAGCTTTCGTACTTTGACAACAATGAAGCAATCTGCTGGATTTCCCAAGTTTCTCAAACCTATCCCGTCCTCAAGGATTAAGCGCTTATTTCATCCGCCCTTCTAACAAGTGTCTTTTGGACCACGACAAGTCATCTGTATCTTCATGTATAATTTCAGCATCGCCTCGCGTACACTACTAGTCTCTGCGCTCAGTTTCTTGCCATTCGACCTTGTTGAAATATTCTTTGATGGATTTCTTGTGGGATCGGTCGTGGAGTGCTAGCGCTGTACGGGGCCGCGAATCTATTTTTATAACAATACTGAGACCTCGGGGTTGTTTGAACCATCGTCGGACTACTATCAGAAGCGACCCGTCTGTTTTCCCGGCCAAGTCGTAGACGGGAATAGAAGTGGTGATGATAGGGGTGGGGTATGTCAAGGCGTATAAGTAGGATGGGGCTCCCTTAGATGGATTTGCATCATAAGGTAGATAAAGTGCTCAATTCACGTAAAATCTTAGCCGCATTGGTCTCAAAGGTTAGTCTCTGGCTGGAAAGTCTGTATCTAGGTTAGGGGCCTGAACTGATGCATATTCTTACTCAGTACTACTCGTCGTTGTCGTTGTACGTCTAGCTTTTAAATAGAGTTCAAGAGTTTTCATCACTCGCTTCTCACAATGATTCATCTCCTTCTCGCTCTCGCCACTCTCTTCACCGGCATCACCTCTTTCCAATTCTGGATCGTCGAACACTCCAAAGCTACCCAAGGCGCCGACGTCCACTGGACCTCCTGCCAAAACAACACCGACGTCGCCAACACGAGCCCGGACTACATCAAGGGCATGCAAAAGTGCTTCGACGGCTACAACACCGCCCCCGACAACTGGGATGGCATGAACTGCAACGGCGCCGGTTGGTTCAAGGGCGGGGATGGTGGGTACGCGAACGCGCAGAATTGCTACGCCGCTTGTAAGCCGTGTATCGACGCGTCCATAGCGGGCGGATCGGCGGATGTGAAATGTTGGGATGTGTTTGGGACGCCGGGTCCGATCTCAACGGGAGGGAGTAACTATGGGCCCGGTCCTGGGAAGTGGGTTGGGTGTCATATGGGCTTCCATCCAAGTTAGGCGGTTTCGAACGCATCGGTCTAGTTTCTTGGTGCCTTTGCTCTAGATTGTACATCTATCGGTAGCGCTACCTCGAGAGACAATGGAAGAAGGAAATATGTTGCATCGAGAGATCTTCAGTGACCACACCGAGAAAATTAAGGACTTACCTTTTAGAACGTGCCAGGAAAGATTGCAGATTAAGATTTAGTACGAGTGCCATGGACGCGACTAATACGATCGGTAATGACATGATTGGAAGCTCAGTTCCTCCGGCAGTGATCGCTCATAAAGAGACCTCAAGTAAATCTTGCTACTGGTACTGATCACTGCTTATTGTCTACCACAGTTCTGACTTTCCTTCAAGTTGGACCATGGGACTTCTTGCCATTTATAGTGGGCCACGTTTCTGCTCAGTGCAGCAGATGGCTTTATCGCCGGTCTAGTTACATTCGCCAGGAGCATGGGAAATCGAGACCCTGTACTCAAATTCGTAGTGCAAAATAGGATTACCACAGACAGCAAGAATGGCTGCAAGGTTGCACTGATACCTGCATGGAAGGTCCGCTTTAGAATTATAGCAAAGTCGCTGAATGCAAAAGGAATTACTGGCAATGGTTTTTATGTTTTACAGTGGTCTCTGAACTTCAACATTTGTATAGATTCATAAGTTCCAAACGCTTTAGCCCCGGCGTCGGCCCCAACTAGCGCGCGTACTGTAAGATGACTCCTGGATTTGTCCATACCTCAAAATCAAGCTCGACTACTTAACGCTCTCCCTGGAGACGTCGTACGAGTCTACCTGTCTGTCTTCTGTTAACGGCAAGACAAAGTTCAATCGGACCGCGGATCAGACGGCTATCGAGACCATGTGCATGGGATGGCTGTTCAGCTTCACTTAGTAGATTTGATATGCTTCTGAGCCTACGACATTATGTGAGAGTAGATGTAAATCGACTATCCATTGGCCCAGTGTCCCACATGTCAAAATTCCACTGTGCATCTGGTTAAACCTAACCAGATGAACATATAATGATATAAACATAATCTGAAGCTACGTTCAGGGCGACCCTGTCTAAGCAGTAGGTGGAGGGGTGTAAACAGCCAGAGAGATGCCAGAGGGTAGGCCAGCAGTGCACCCAGGGGGGATACCTCCCTGGCTATAACCCTGCTCTTCCTCCTCACACCAAACTGTTGGCGTCCATTCAACAGGCTTGTTCATGTCGAAATCTTGATGCACGTCCAGATAGTCGTTGTAAACGCTTTCATTGTGAGACACGCCTGCGTTGAGGTAGGCTGGATCTTGCCAGCAGAACCCGAGGGGCCAACCGACGTCGCAGTTAACGGCAACGAAGACGGTCACTCCCACAGGCCCTCCATGAGAACCAATATACGGTGTTTGCTGACACCAGTCGCCAGTAGTCTTCATGGTTCTACCGCAGATGAAATAGTCTCTGTTGGGCTGGCTGGCATAGTCTACTTGAGGGACCTGGTCAGCGTAAGTTAAACTTCCACAAGTACTACAGAATCGTCAGCGGGGCTTTTCGTCTAGAATTAAAAGAAGACGGGAGTTTCACGTTATATAATATGGTATAAAGGTCCAGTAGCCACATTTGTTAGACGCAATTGCGGGTTTTGTGTTTGTGTGAGCTGTTGCGTTTGTGTACGTGGTGCTGTAGGACCAAGTCGCACCGGCATTGAACACGTTTACGAGGTCGGATGGGCTGAGGCCCTTTATCTCCCGTTCTTCCGAGGTTCTTTTTTTGAGAGATATTCCGACGTTGAAAGAACGTGAGTTCTGGACAGCGGTAGACTGCGTAGACACTATCGCACAGGGTGTCTCTGAACAACCGCAAGTTGCTCCTTCAAACGGAATCTCTGGACCATAGTCCCATCGTACGTCGACTTGACAGAAGGCGGCACACTATGAATATGTTATGCGGGAACGCTCCTGTAACAGGAGAAAAGCCTTACCCCGTTGTCCGGAGTGAGAGGTCCACAGTCGCCATTTCCATCCAACTTGTTTTTCGCTGGGCAACCTTGTACTCTCTGTGATAAAGACATTTCTTAGTATCCCATGCCTTGGTGACTTTTGAATTACGTCAATACAGACCTGACCTTTGTTTGTGTATTGCGGGTTCAAACAGGTATTCAGCTGACTGTTATCGACCGACTGTGGTGGGTCTCCGCGAGGTGTCAGGTAAGTTTCAGTCGAGGAGCCAGGAACAGATCTCAAAGCAACTGCAGTAACTCTCAAAGCAAGAACCGCAAGGCTAAATAATGTGATTGTTGGACGCATAATGACTAGTTGATATGTAGGAGAAGTTCAGGCGCTGATATCAATCTCTATGAATCTTCGAAAATTTTGTAGATAAGGGATGAACTCTTTGATAGGCACAACAACTGTTCGAAATGATTGCTGCTGCGAGAAGTACTACGCTTGATGGAAGTTTGTCTTTTATAATGGTCAAGCAGCCGCAATGACTGGAGCAGCAGACGATGGGGGAACAGAAAAGCCTTGAAGGAATGTTGGGTTTCAATATTTTTGAAGGATTAAATCCGTTCGAACTATAACAGATGCAAGAAGGATGTTAAACCTTGAGATCATCAAATGCAGAGA
>JAABUP010002214.1_pt1 | contig 38486 bp, 32 predicted proteins | sample 5559201 | NCBI WGS metagenome assembly JAABUP01 (sample SAMN10711887, study PRJNA513373) | rock metagenome | isolation source: Antarctica rocks | place: Antarctica | reverse complement strand
GAGAGGACAGGTGCTGCAGTCGAGGAAAGATCCAGACAAAGGGTTTCGGCAGGAATTGCTCTTTCCCCCATCAATTCCGACCCTCTGGCACCTTAGCTCCCCCGTTTCAAGTGGGAGATGAAATGAGATCATCAAGCATCCTCCAGATCTGGGTGGGTCATTCCAATCGACATGACTACCCCACTATCAGCCTTACGAAGCCCCTAGCCCCGCATTCACGATGCTGCCACTGCCATGTGGAAAAGCGTGGAAAAGGGGCCATGGCCACGAGAGCATGGATTTGATGTTTGGAAATGAACTTATCATCATTCATCAACGATTCTTCTGAGATACGGAAACTGCTCAAATGTTCATGACGGAAGTTTAGCGACCCATCCGCGCTTCCTCCCTACAGCTTGCTCTTCATTGCACAATCTTACACACCAGGTCCTGCCCGTCCACCGAATCCCCCTCCTTGACTTGCAAGCTGCCAATCTTGCCCGAGTGAGGCGCGCTGATGACCATCTCCTGTAAACCTCACGGATTAGCACCACAGCCAAACCAGTGTCTCGAACCCCGGATTTCCAGAGACATACCATCTTCATTGCACTCAATACGGCAACCGGATCCCCTTTCTTCACCTCCCCACCCTCGTGCACCCTCACCTCCACCACAACCCCGGACATGGGCGCTCCCACTTGGCTGCTGTCGTTGCCGTCCGCCTTGGGCCTGCTCACATTGTCCACCCCGGCTTTGTGGTCGTCCACCGTGACCTGCCTGACCTCTCCGTTCATCTCATAAAACACCTCACGCTGGCCCTTTTGTTCCGAAAGCGGTCCCACAGCCAACAGCTTCAGGATGAGCACCTTGCCCTTTTCCAGCTCAACGTGGAATTCTTCGCCTTGGTCGGGTTTCGAGAGGAAGAATCTGGTGGGTAAGACACTCAAGTCACCATACTTGGCAACGAATTTCCTGTAGTCTTCGAACACCTTAGGGTACATCGCGTAGCTTGCAACGTCACATTCCGAGGCACTCCCGAATTTACTGTTGATATCTTTCTTGATCTTGGTGAGATCCATTGGCTCGAGTGTGAGGCCAGGTCTTTGGTCCAGCTTTCGTCGGCCTCGAAGGGCATCCGACCGTAGGGGCTCTGGGAAACCTCCATATGGCTGGCCCATCATGCCTTCGAAGAACTCCAGTACCGATCCTGGGAAGTCGAGCTCCTTGGCTTTCTTCTGAACGTCATCGTAGCTCAATTTATTCGACACCATGAATTGCGCCAAATCACCGACGACCTTCGAGGTTGGAGTGACCTTGACAATGTCGCCAAGCAAATCATTTGCCTGTTCGTAAGCTTTCTTTGTCTCGGCCCATTGAGTACCGAGACCCAGCTGGGAGGCTTGGAAGATGAGATTGGTTAGTTGTCCACCCGGGATCTCATGCTCATAGACTTCTGGATCAGGTCCTGTCAATCCAGCCTCGAATGGCGAGTACAGCAGACGCAATTGCGCCCAATAGCCATCAATGGCCCGAACATGGTGACCATTAAGGCCTGGCTCGAGTCCTGTCCCTTCAAGTGATGCAAGCAAAGCACCAACACTGGGCTGAGAGGTCATCCCAGACATGCTATCAGTAGCCGTATCAACAGCATCGGCTCCAGCATTTGCACAAGCAACGTAAGTGGCCACTCCCGTACCAGCCGAGTCATGCGTGTGGACATGTATTGGAATGTCTGGGTACTTTTTTCGAATTGAACCAATCAGCATGGTCGCAGCTTTCGGCTTAAGCACACCAGCCATATCTTTGATACCAATAATGTGAGTACCGATCTTCACGATTTTGCCGATCAGATCCATATAGTAATCAAGGTTGTACTTTTTGTGAGGATTAAGCATGTCTCCGCTGTAGCACACTGTCGCCTCGACCACACCTCCCGCTTTTTGCACAGCCTTGATGCCTACTTCGAGCTGATCAATGTCGTTGAGAGCGTCAAAGATCCGGAAAATATCGACACCGTACCTTTTCGCTTGTTCGCAGAAATGGTATATGGCGTTGTCAGGTAAGGAAGAGTACGCCACGCCATTTGCGCCTCGCAACAACATCTGGAAAGGGATGTTAGGAATTGCCCTCCTCATCTTCCGCAATCGATCCCAAGGGTCTTCATAAAGAAAGCGCATGGCCACATCGAAGGTGGCACCACCCCAACATTCAAGGCTGTAGGCATTAGCGTAAGCATGGCTTGTTTCTTTTGCTATGTTAAGCAGATCGACTGTTCGGACTCTGGTTGCAAGCAGCGATTGGTGGGCATCACGCCATGTTGTATCCATGACCAGGCACCCTTTATTCTCTCTTATAGCTTTTGCATATGCCGCTGGTCCCTCCTTATCAATGACGTATTTCCAGCCTTTAGTACAAGGGACAGAGGTGTCGATGAGTTTGGCATCATTATCATGAAGTTCAGGCATAATTATTTCACCTTTAAATTTAGGTTCTCCGATTTGGCCCTTAATGCTGCTACCATTGACAGCCATATCTCCAAGGTAGGCAAGCAATTTCTGTGCTCGATTTTGGCTGCCGACGAGAGCAAATAGCTCTGGAGTATCATCGATGAATGTCGTCCAACAAGTGCCTTCGATAAAGGTAGGATGGGTAAGGAGAGATCCAAGGAATGGGATATTGGTCTTGACTCCACGAATTCGGAATTCAACCAATGCACGCAGCATCTTTCTCCGTACGATCTCGTACGTTGAAGCCAAACAAGTGCACTTGACCAACATCGAGTCGTAATGCGGCGTAATGATTGCACCAGCAAAGCCATTACCACCATCCAGGCGCACGCCGTTGCCGCCAGCAGACCGGTAGACTTCGATTTTGCCAGTATCCGGGGAGAAGCCACTGGCCGGATCCTCGGTGGTAATACGGCACTGGATGGCAAATCCACGAATTGATATCTTATCTTGCGTCAAGCCTAATTGCTCAAGTGTCGCCCCTGCGGCAATCTGGATCTGAGCTGCCACAATATCGATACCTGTGATCTCCTCGGTAATGGTATGCTCAACCTGAATACGAGGGTTAATTTCGATGAAGTAATGCCTGTTCTTTTGATCTAAAAGGAACTCCGCGGTACCTGCATTCCGGTAATTGACGGATTTGGCCAGCTTGACAGCATCGTTCAAGATTTGATCTCGGACTTCAGTTGGCAGATCTTTCGCCGGAGCCAGCTCTACGACCTTCTGATGTCTTCTTTGCACACTGCAATCGCGTTCATAAAGATGTACCACATTGCCGGTGCTGTCACCAAGAAGTTGTACCTCGATATGCTTTGGCCGGTCCAGAAATCTTTCAACAAAGACTGTGCCGTTTCCAAAGGCTGACTTTGCCTCTGATGTAGCTCGTTCGAAAGAGTCTTTCAACGATTTCTGCTCTCGAACGACTCTCATGCCTCTACCGCCGCCTCCAAATGCAGCTTTAATAATAATGGGAAATCCATACTCATCAGTGAAAGCTTTAACATCCTCGAACTTCTCCACCGGCCCCTCCGTACCAGGAACGACTGGCACTTTACACTTCATAGCCAAAGTACGAGCAGACACTTTATCGCCTAAGGAATCAATTGTGTCCGGGGTCGGTCCAACAAATATTAATTCCGCCGCTTCCACAGCTCTGGCGAATTCGGCGTTTTCGGAGAGGAAGCCATACCCCGGATGGATCATGTTGACGCCATGCTGTTTTGCAATTTTTATTATTTCATCACCTGCTAAGTATGCGCCTACAGGTGTGTATTGTCCTCTTTTCCCAATCACGTATGCTTCATCGGCCTCTAAAAAGAAAACGCTTCGTAAGCAATCCGGCAGTATGGTGACAGTATGTAGCATTACTGACTTTGCCGGTGCATGCTGAGGCGGTCCTCATAGCTACGTCTGTCAGTCCAGTCACACAAGGGTATAAAGGGCCAGCATATTACCTAAAGACTGCGACAGTCTGTAGCGAAAGCTCATGAGCCTGTGAAAAGTACCCGAGTAAGCTTTCATTGCCCAGCACGATTTCGATATTCTGCTCTACGGGAGGACAAGAGATGAAGGATCACCGACCGTTCTGAATATCTGAAGTCATAAGTGTTATCAGCCGTCTCTTCCTATCCATATTCTCCGCCTGTGGTAACATACTCGAATAGCTAAGGAGCCATGTCAGCTTGCCAACTACTCGAATTCCCCAGTGGAGAAGCTTACGAATCTCTCCTCTATTGGCCACTATACTCATTCGAAGAGGTTGACATCAGTTATGGCCCCATACCAGTGCTCAATGGCTCTTGCCGCGCAGGGGAACTGGCCATACCCAAAATCTTCTTCATCTCCATGATAGTACTGTTCGCCCGCATCCTCTGATGCACCGTATGCTCTTTACCAGAGTGCCCTGCATCGAAGAATTCGGCGTATTGATCGTGCTCTCCATTGTGAGCCATACTGGAGCTCCTTCCTGGGCTCACGGCCCGTGGGGGTCGGGGGAGCGGGGATAGGTGGTTGTGGGACCAATTGACGGCCTAGGGAGCAGACAAAGCCGACTGAAGCTGTAGGAAGTATTTCCGAAGACGATGCGATCAGTCAATTTCAAATTTTCAATCGTCAATGGCTTAGAATTGAAAGCGCTACAAGGAATGATGGAGAGTGGGGCGGTCAAAAATCCAGCCCTAAAATATCCACTCCGCCGGCTGGCAGCCGGATAATTGTCCGAGCTTCCGGATACAAACGTGGGAGAAAAGCAGACATGTGCTGTATGAATGGGGAGTAGCAGCTGGCGCAGTCAGGTTCTCTTGAGCTTGACATGAGTTGTAATGACTTCCACATGCTTGATCTCAAGTGGCTGGGTGTGGAAGTCCCTCAGTCCTTCGAGGATCGGAAAAGCGACGGTGGGAGCAAGGACACCGGCATGAATAATAGAAATTGGTCAAGTCGCACTTTTGTCTGAATACCCTATCTATTAATTACACGTTTGAAGCCCGCTAAAATCCCTTCACGCATGCATGTAATACATTGAAGCTCGACCTCGTAAAGCCGAGCGAAAAATCTTAGACGCTTTGTATGGACATCTCCGAAGCAAGATCCCTTTGCGCCTCCGAGTATTAGGCTTGGCTGAAACCCCCCGTAAACTTGCTCTGCATTCACTATCGTCACACCTGCCGTGGCAGGATTAGAATGCTCGGTACCCTGTAGGCTGAGGGGTGATGCCGTTTGTTTGTGAATAAGGTGTCGGCATGGGGCTGCTTCCCCCCTGCGTCAGCATCAATCTCGATCCACCGAGGATAGGTGTGTTGTCTTCCTCTTTCTGGCTCTTGGTCTCTCGAGCTTTACGCTCTTCGTTATCCTTTTTCAGGCCTTCAATGACCGATGCTTGCTGGCTCATATGATTGATCATGAAAGGCATGCTAAAGTCGGTAAGGCCGTGACGCCATGACAGCTCCATTACGACGTTGAGACGAATGAGATCGTAGCATGCATAGAGCATGCCTACGTAACATTCCCTACTTCCAATATCGACAAACTGTAACGAAATTAGCTGAAGTTTCCGAACATAGTAAAATAGCGGACTCACGTAGCGAAGCAGATCCTCCACCACATCGGTTTTCTCAGAAAGGGCGGCAGTCTCAATTGCATCTTTGTAAAGCTTGTCTTGCTTTGACAGGGCGATTGATTTCTCCCATCGCTTGTTCTTGCGGTAGATGTTAGCGGCAATTTGCCGGAAGGAAACAAGCTCATGCTTCTCAAGTCGTGATGCCAGCTCTACAGCATCGTAGTTCGTGTAGTTTTCGACAGAATCACGGAGTGTTTTGTAGTCTTCATCTTCAATTAGTAAATCGTTGATGGCATCGTTCACAGCCTTTTTGTTCTGGCCCTGAACACTAAGCAGGAATGGCTTGATGAGAGGATGATCGTCAGACTTCTTGAACATACGAACGACGCGATTGACGTCAATGCGAGCTGTCAAAGCCTGGAGCAAATCCTTGAGCAGTAAGGGCTGCTGCTCACGGTAAAAGTTGAGAGCACGGTAATAGATCTCCAAGTTAGCAACTTTAGCAACCATGTCTTTGAAGGAATGGTGCTCCCAAGCGTCAGCAGCACGCTCGATCATGGCTAAAGCGGCATTGTCCCATTCGTCATCGTGACAGTATAAGAAGATGAGCTCAGGCCAAAGGTGGGCTTCTTCGCAGGCCCGGACCATCTTGGGCATGTTGATACGTGCCCAAAACAACTTGAGGTGCTCCATCACACGTTCTGGGTGATACTTGGAGAGCGCTACGCCAAGCTCTGTGAACATGCCCTTGTGAGCACGCTCAAGACCCAGACCGGCTTCGAGTAGCGAGATGAGCTCATCAGAATACCCGTTGCGTTCGTATTGCTTGACAAGACCTTGGAGCTCTTCTGCATGGACAATCAGGTTAAGACCGCAAATTTGGGCGAGGCGGAACTCTTTCTTCGCAACGCAGGCTTCATTGACCTGCTTCCAGACTTTGACGCTGTTTGCTTTACGTGCACACTCAACGGCTGCTTGATAGTCCTCTAAATGCACGAGTGTTGTGGCAAGCTTTGCCCAGTTTGAGATACTCGTAAAGAAGATCTTGGCAGCTTGATGGTAGCCTTCCTCGTAAGCCTTGTCACCGGAAGCCTCAATATCTGCAACATTAGACGAATGAAGGAAGTCCTCTAACTGGCTCAGTTGATCTAAGCGGGCGTAGCAGAAGGCGAGAGCGGTATCGATGGCTGGTTCTCGTTGGGTTTTGCGGGCCATTCGCAGATACTTTACCAATTCTTCATCCTTGCCGGCACTCGTAGCGTACTCAATTACTTCGCTATGGTTGCTTGGATCTTCAGCCCGTATGTATGACTCAATAGCATCACCAATGCGAAGGCCATCCAGCTGAGCCTTTGCCACCTTGCTCCATACCTCAGGAATCTCCACACGCTCAGCGTATTCCTGAGCGCGGTCGATGCTGACGATGTGCTCCACAAGAACGTTCGTCGCAGCAGTATGGTTATCTTCTTTTTTGTGAATCTCGAAAGCTTCCTCGTACATGCCTTGTGTTATGCACATATTGGCGATCTCTTCGGTGTTGTAGGCTGAAAGTTGGTGAATGTACTCCATCACCCGGCCCTTGTCAGCCTTCGCCGCCGTGAGCATGAGAAGACTCTGGAGGCTACCATTGTCGCTGAATGGCGAAGGTTCAAGAATTATCTTCTCTAACAGCTCGATTAACTCAGCTGGTAGATCTGCATGCAAGAAAGCGGTGACGGCTATCGAGATCTTCTCAGGTTCAGTGGATTCAGGTACAGCAGTCGCAACGACCTGATCAATAAGCGATCTCCGCTGTGAGTTATTCTCGTTCAAAACGAAAGCCCAGATCTCGGGGTCTGCTCGCTCCATCAGATAACGAGATTGGGCCTTGAACATCGAATTCTCATTGGTAATGTTTATGAGCTCAAGATCGTTTTGTCCTTTGCGGTAGGCGATGTATGCGAGGTTGGGATCTCGTTTCTCACAGTACTTGCCAACGGTTAGAGGGTCATACATGTCATTCTCCTTTAGGAATTTCTCTGGATTGTTATTGCTGTCGATGTAGATTTTGGCAAGGGCGTTATAGACAGCCTGTTGCTGGTTTCCACTGGCGAGGGTAGCCTCGAGGAACGGTAAGAGGAGCTTGAGACGATTACGAGACTCGACTTCGGAGACTAGATCGTTGATAGGAATGGATGCCGGATCTACAGATTGGAGAAGATTCTTGATGATTTGTTCGTCGCAATCGACATCGAGAAGGCCCCCAATGACGAAGGGAGTTCGTGCTGGGTTCACGCGTTGTACGTAGACCTCAATGGACTTGAATTGCTGATTCTGGTATAGGTAGAGCACCAGGTCGTGAATGAAGTTGAAACGATCGCAAACGATGATGAGTGGTAGTTGTTCCGTCATGCGGGCTTCTTTGAGGAAATTCTTGACCTTCTCTGGGTTGTAGAAATTGTTGTCTCGACAAATGCGCTCGACTTCCGTAGTCTGCTTCATTGCGGTTGCGGCCTCAATATATTTGAAGACAACCTCAGGATCCTCGCTCAGGTTTACAATGCTGCCTAGGTAGTAATACAGACCCTCGGCAGTTCGATATTTCTCGAAGAGATCTATCAGGCGATGAGGCCCCAGCAGTTCAGAGTACTTGGTAGCGATTTGGTAGACAGCGTGAAGATTCTGGCGAATGTTCGCCTTGAGCATTTCATTCAAACAATCTAGCGATTGTTCCAGTGACATGCGTCCAAAGTAATTGACTAGCCATTCGGGGTTGAGTTTGTCAGTTCGTACAATATTTCTCTTGATGGAAGCTGGGTCGTCGGAGTTCTCTAACGCTCGCTGGTAAAGTTGGGAGTTTTCGCAAAGCTGTGCAATCCTCGCACGATCGTAGTGTGTGAACATCTCGTTCCCGAGAATAGCGTCAGCCACTTGAGGTGCATTGATAAGATTCATTTCTAATAGTCGTGTCTGTAGATGGCCTTGTTCGGGCTGGTTAGCTTTAAGTGCGTCCAGAAGGAAAGCAGTCGCTTGCTGGTACAAGTTCTGGGACTGGAAAACATCGACGACTCGCTCAACGTCTACTAGAGGTCCATTTTCATCGTTAACAAGCGCCTGAGCGAATTCAGCGCCTTTCTCCGGATTGTGCGCCACAATATTTCGGATGAGGTTCGCAAAGTCCGGTTGATAGCCGGTCTTTTTGACAAAAGGAAGTATAGCCTCGATTTGACCAGTCATTGCCAGCGCTGGTATTACCTTATGAGGGACGTTGGCAGCTGAGTATATTCTCAACGCCAGTGCAGGGTCGTACGGCTGTGCAGCGTCTCCAAGTTCCTCTGAACACTCAAGCTTGTTCTCACTTAACCACTTTTCGATGAGGTGCTTGCGACCCTGCTGAAGAACGAGTCTGCCGAGCTCAAGGCTCTCTGACTTATTCAGAGGTCCTTTATCAAGTAAGGTGCCGAAATACTGTAAGTGAGGTGTCAATCCACCTCCTTGTGAGGGCAGACCTTGAAACCTCGCTGTGGTTTGTGGAGTGCGTAGAAAGCCTCGTGGAGAGTTGGCGGCAATCTTAGCAGCCTCTGTGTATTGGCCCGACGCCATCAATTGTTCGAATTGCTGTGCGTAAAGGTCGTCTGCCCCGGGAAGTCCCGCTCTTGAGGCCAATTTGAGTGCGAGCTGACTGTTGGCAGGATTCTGAAGAAGGTATGGGATGATAGTACTCTCATCAACACTGACTGAGAGCACCTGACCCTTGCGGTTAACACCAATTATGCCAGACGACTCAGAGTCTGGAGCAGTCGTGAAGATTGTTTCAGCTGAAATGCGGTTCATGAAGATGCAAGTAGCGGTCTCCAAGTCATACAAATGTATAAAACCATATTTCGTCACCATGTAAATGACGCTGTATTTTTGAGACACCTGCATGGCTACCGGGAAATCGTTGACAGCTTCAGGCGGGAAATAGACATCCACTTGCTTCTTAGCGAAGGCAGGATTCGACGGTTGACGATCAATCTCCACCACGTGCAACTTGGCTGCTGCTGCTGACCGTACGGCGAATGTGAAAACTTCAGTATTCGCTGAGGCTCCCTCCAAGCGGATTGTTCCAAATGCTGCAGCGTGGGCTTCGATCGCCTGGCTGATACCTCGCTCTTTCGAGTACAGCTGCATCTGACCAACAACGCGGCCTTGTTGCTGGGTGATGCCCACCACGGCCATCCATTTCCCAGCTTCGTTTACGCGGTAATTGATGATTTGACAGCCCTGAAACATCGGTAAGCTATGCTAGACTAATTATTTGTGCGTACTCACGGAAAGATTACTATTACGCTCAAAGACCTTCTGAGGCGACATTGGAGGCTGCTCGAACACGTTCCAGTGATACACTGCAGTGTCCGTGACTAGTCCTAAACTATCTGGGCTGAACCACTTCCAATAGATCACGTCCTCCATCATTGTGTTCGAATTGACTTTGAGCTTTTGTCCCAGATCGAAGATCTGCAATGTCCGCTGTTGAGCTTTGAGAGCAATGACCTGCTTAGACCAATGCATGATAGCACTGTCGGCCTTGATGGGCCTCTTGATGATTTCATTATTGTTCTTGAGGTTGACGATAATGACATCGGGGCTGGCTCCTTCATGTGTTTGCTGGCGGACGCAAATGTAGTGATCAGATTCTAAAGTCTATCATCGTGTCAGAGCAAGTCTCGAACATGGTGAAGGATTTTGCCTTACACAAGAGTTGAAGCCTATTGACTTTTGCTGAACAGGAAGTCAGTATGGAAAGCGCGGATGTGTTTAGGGTAAGCTGTAAAGCAGAGGTAGACCTACGTCAATCTCTGTAGATGTCAACTATGAGACAGTAGCCGTTAGTGAACGTGACCGTTACGGAAGCTTTAACTTTACCTGAAGTAGCTCCGTGAACCGAATAGGCAGGGCGTTGGCCGCCATGATTGAGGTATTACGTGGTGACACTCATCCACCAACTCCACGCTGCCAGAAACGCTGGAGACACGGAAAGAATTCGAATCACCCTAAATGAATGACTATGCGATGTACGAGGCCGTTAAGAGAGGCCTGGGTAGAAAGGAAAGGGTGCGCAGATGGGGTTCGATGTTGTTGACTGCTGGCGGATCGCTCCCTGAAATTGTTTAAGCTTAGCGGCAGTTGCAGGGCTGTTGAAGGTGATCGTTGGGTGGATTTCGGCGATATCGAATTTGGCCTAGTCGCTTCTTGTGCCAAGCAAAACGAAAGGAGACAGGAGACAGGAGACAAGCGAAATGGGTGGGGTATTCATGTTTATTCACTCCAGTCCTCAAGCTTCAAACAATGACTTCAACAACAGGCTTGATAATTCACTCTGCTCATGTGAACAGCTGTATACCACGTAAAGCATGTTTACTACAATGCCAATATCGTGAGTGAGAATTACATGCATAATACCAATGGTCAGCTTAAGGTATCAATTGTGACAATATTGAACTTCATATCTACAAAACCAATCAAACTTTTAAACAGAGAGTCAATGCCCAAATATGGTTCTCAGGCATCTGACATTGATAGGAAGATTTCCTCGCTCAATGATGAAACTTGTCGTAAGTCAGCCAAATGCTAGCAAGGATTTCAGCCGATTGACTTACAAGCCGAACGCTTTGTTCGATGAAGGTGATGTTCAATTTTTCGCAAGTTTCAAAGACCATCTGATCTGCTTGGCTTCCCGTTGGAGCTGCGATGTACTTGGCGCCCTATATAGGTCTCGAAATTAGCAAGCCTGCACCTACAGAAGGCCATAGGTAGAAGACAGATCGTTCCCATGTCCTCACAGGTCGGCGTCTGTCTATAGCAATTCTCCCGAGCTAACTCCGGGGAGATCGAGTCGTCCAGACATGGCCCAACGCATGGACAACATGCCCAAACCTTTGCCCGCAAGAATTCATTTGGGCGTTAGGGTTCCTACGTACTGGGTCGATGATAAATCGAAAATGTACATACCGAGCGACGAGCCCTCAAGACATTGTCGATGAAAGGGAAAAAGGCGTCGGAGCTGACTGCAACATCACTGAGCTTGCTTATCCATTCCTCTCGTTCGGCATCCGTAAATGGGGTCTGGAAGAAAGCTTGGGGTTGGCGTTGTTTCACTGATAAATGCAGAGAATGACACTTACTGGTACCTCCTCAAAGTTCTTCTCGTAGTCCGCCTTTTCTATATCAGATTTCGGCATATCCCCCGAGCACAGCATGTCAATTGCACTAGAAGATTATACAATAAGCCTAACTCTCCAATTCGTAAAGAGGCTGTGATTAGACATTGAAATCGAACAAGCGTCGTGTAGATTTTAGTGCCGTGGAAGCAAAAATCATCTTTGGAACACCTGACTTACTTGCTCTTGTCCGGTCTTTTGACACCTTTCCGCCAGCGGAGATGAAGTGCTCGCTCATGGAACCTCATCCACCTGCAAGAGTCGAATGTCAGCATTGGGTTTCCTAAGCGATTGGCTACCGCTTACCAATTGTCTGCTTTAGCGCCTGAGATTGGACTCAGCATCGACTTATTAAAAAAAATCAAATGCAGAGATAGAGCTTAGAGTGTGATGCAATTTTGACAGCCGATTCGTGGTTTACGGCTTTCGCTGGGGGACAGCCTTTCCGAAATATGACATACCTGCCAGCCGCGTGCAATGAATTCTACTCTGCTGACCAGCACCCAATCCAATGACCTGTCCGTTGAGTGCTGTCGAAGAAAATAGCGTCAGCGTGTCTCACAGAGGTTTCGATACGGCACATGCAATTGATGAGTACAAATGCTTCGGAGCCTGGACAAAGGATCTCAAATACCCAAAGACATTAGCAGTACGTACCGTAGCACACCGAGTTCGATTGAGTATACTGTTGGGCACCTTGGAATTAGCATTTCTTTCTTCCATGCTTTGTGCGCGAAGTGTGGCCAATCTAAAACTAGGAAGGTCTGGAACTGTACCTTGACGGCTATCGTTGCAACAGACAAATCACGTAATGCGGATTGCGGTAGATGAGAAGATTCTTTAGGTGTGATGATGGAATTGAAGGTATCCTTAGGATTGATTCGGACGTCATTTCGATGCTTATCAAGACTCAGTCAGTATACTTGCAAAACCATTATGAAAAAACGATGGGCCATCGCCTTGATAAAGATCTGTATCTCAACGAATCTAGCAATCTGTCGTGTACCTCGTTGGGGGATTCCTCAAGAAGAAGTGCTTGCTTCGAGATTGACATACCTGCTGAAGCTGCAGTCCGTAGACGGTGCGCTGTTCCATCTGAGGAGGCTCGTAAGACTCATCCATCTGTAGCATCAAATATCTAATTGGTAATGAGTAAATTTCTGAATTACCACGTTGTGAAACTCACTTTCCGCCCTTCTTCTTTGACAATATTTCAATAGCTTCTTTCGAATACGAGGGTGCAATCACACTAAAATTTAGCAGTTAGCAATCTGATTCTTGAGGCTTGGACATCCAAGTGGGATTTCGGGAAGTCATAATCAAGGCATGCATGCGGCTCGCAGATCGGAGCCAAAGACTAGGCTGCAATTGCATGAGGAGGTACATACCCGTCTGACACTTCACGCGAGATCAATTTTGCAGTACCTACACCGGGATTGCAGTCAGCATCAGCCTTTCAAGGGTCGAAATAGCATGTGAAACGATAAGATCTGTTGGGAAAAATAGTCGGTGACGAAGAGACAATATAGATTCCAAGATGGAGATCTTGTAAATCAAGCTCTTGCCTGCTTTAGGTGACACTTGCTCGGAAAAGTACTTACAAACATCAACCTCGTCTGACAGAGCTATTATGTCCCCGAAAGAGCTCATCCTGTCGGACCCTCGAGCACGAGCATAGGCCATCGCAAGCCCTGATCCGTTCAAACCCTCTATGTCTGCTACCATGCAGACCTCTTGTTCCTTTTCTGACATGGGCACACCAACAGCTGCCCCAGCAGGCGAAACATGCTTAAAACTTGCAGCGGCTGGGAAACCCAGGGCTTGCTTCAACTCTTTCACCAAAGGCCAGGCGTTGAGTGAATCTAGCAGGTTGATGTATCCCGGTGCTCCGTTGAGTATCTTGAATGGCAAAGGACCCTCTTTGCTGAATGCTGCAGCGGGTTTTTGGTGCGGATTTGCACCGTAACGCAATGATATTTGCTGAAGCCCATCTGAGGCATATCTCTTGCGGAAAAAATCTGCTATTGTCGTGTCAAAGTCTGCCGTGTGTTCAAAAACTTTGAGGGCGTAAAGCTGGCGACTCCTCTCTGCAACCTCGCCCTTGTCCAGCTCTTGCAGAAATCCAGCGTAGTCATTCGGATCAGAGAGCACGCAGACCCGTTCGTGGTTTTTCGCCGCCGCCCGAATCAGAGTGACGCCTCCAATATCAATCTCCTCTACGGCTTCATCTATGGTGACATTGATCTTTGCAATGGTGTCCTTGAACGGATAAAGGTTACAAACAACATAGTCGACCTTATCTATGCTTTGTTCCGCAAGGTCTTTCTATGAGTGGTCCTGAGATCAGCTTCTTCATTTGGATGTACATGCGGATTTCTCAGGAGAAGCAGACCGAATTGCTTGGCCACAAGAACGCATGACACGGTACCGTTTATAAAGGCAACAAAAATGTATGGACCTAAAGAAACCTACCTTATCTGACTCCGAGTCGGTGGATAGAATTCCAGCGTGGACTGTAGGGTGCAGCGTCTTGACTCTTCCTTTCAGTATTTCTGGCGAGTTTGTGATAGCAGATATGTCTCTATTCAATTGACATTCAGCAGACGCCATAACTCATTGTGCCCCCGAAAATTGATACTCACTCAACGGCGAAGCCTGCTTCTCGAATAAGTTTAGCGGTACCGCCAGACGCGACAAGCCGAATGTCATGTTTTATCAGGCCTTTTGCCAGGTCTAACAGGCCTTGCTTGTTATACACTGACAGAATAGCTGTCTTGCGCGGGGCCATTTTGACAGGTCAAAGTGGAAACATGCAAAAAGCCCGAGAAACCAGATCAGTTCTTCAACATCAGTGATCTGTTCAGGTCATGGGGAAATCTCCTGCCGATGTGAAAAACCTCATTCTTTTGAAATGTTTTGCCAATTGGCGCTTTTTCATGATTGACGTAGCCTAACGTACAAAATTACCTACTATCGCATCAGCCCTGCATTATCAGTAAATTACGAGAGTAAATCATTAGCCGTAATCTAGTACCAATCTTAGCATAATTTAATCTTCGTTTCTCATGGAAGATCCTTCTTCATGAACAACGCAAAAACCAACATTCTTCATAAAAGCATTCCGATGAGACGGCAGCTCCAGCAGCCTCCATGAGATCAGGAAATCGTCAAGTAGAATGGAGAGCGAGACGGTTGGTCTTGGGTGCGGCGCTTTTTTCCTGCACTTTGGGGAGGGCCGCAATGACTGGCTGTACATGCTTTGAGTTGGTCTCAATTCGTCTTGAAATCAAAGTACTCTACAGTATGACTTATTTGGCTCGATTCTGACGGGACTGAATAGGCACGATGGTTCTATCTGCCACGAATTTTTCGCTGTATGATTTCAACCCTTACGTTTTAGTCCTGCGAATGGAATTTCTCCATCATTTGAGTCCATTGAAAACGTTTGCTGTACCGCGTGATCGTATTTCGCTTGACACACCATCTCACTACCTTTCTCATCAGGAGGCACCTTCACAGTGATGGGCAATAACAGTACATATCCTGTTGTGCATATCATATTTTGTCCAGCTCGCTCTAACGATTGTGTTTGCATCCATATTGGTCATCATCCGCATCTCTTGCGCGCTTGTCTCGAAATTTCTTTATGTCAAGACATTCTCTTATACCATCATTGTCACCGGTTGCTGTCCTTCCATTGGTCCCCACGAAGCCACCCACCCAACCGCAATAAGGGCCAAAAACTCGAACAGGTCCAGACTCCACCAAACATTGACCGTCACACGACCTAACCCGCCAAAAAACCACCCCACAAGTATCAACTCAACGAGGACCAATACCCCCAAGAAGATGTCGAAATCCCTCCTCACAAACGCCCTATGAAACACGATCCTCTCCCCATACATGCGCCCTATACAACATAAGAACCATGCGGAGCAAAAGAAGTGCAGCACCGCGATGATAATCCTCGGAATATTGCTGAAGTGGAAGGCTGATGCGACGATACTGAGGACCGAGTTGAAAGTGTCGAGACCGAGGATCGTGCACATGCAAAGGCGGCGGTAGAGCACTTCCCGGGTTGGGGCATTGAAGGGGGAGAAGGCGGCGATGGTGAGGCCCGGCCAGCAATTGCGCGCGGAGGGGCAGGGGTGATGGCGTTGTTGGGAGGAGGGTTGAGGTGTGTCGGGCTCGACGGCTTTTTTGGTGAAGGATTCGAACATTATTGTGGTTGTGGACGGATTTTATCCAAGGTTCGGGATACTTGAGCCAGTGATTGCAGAGACGATGCGCAATCTCTAAGGTCGCTCCCTGCTCTTGAAGACCACAGACTGGAAAAGAGGGTCGAGATGTTTTGTGCGGGTGTCTGTCATTATTTACAAATGCCTTTTGTAAACAAGGCTGAGCCATGCACGGGAAATGCAATCCCTCTTCGCTACATCTCTCATTTAGATGCCTGGAAGGATTATGAGGCGTTTACAAGAGTCTGTGAGTGGACTCAGATTGGAGCTATACAGGAGCTAGCGTCCTTCCCGTGAGGCGCGAAATCTGTGCTAAGGTGTTTCAAGTTTGCTGCGGACCACAGCCAAGGCCTACTGACAGCTCTGTGCGTCACCAATTTGATTGATATATGACTGCAATTCTAGCCAGTGGAATGGAGAAAGCTGTCCAACTTTTGCAGTGAACAGAATGAAATTTGTAAGCGTGAAGCCATAGCCAAATAAACGGCCTTCATGAAAAATTGGGTCTCCTTCCCTCGGTCCCCAGAGCTAGCCTCCTTCCAATATTCCCGAAGCATACACTGCCGCAGAACAGCACGCTAGCGACCCACGTCCCGACGCCGATGCTCTCGTTTCTGATCAATCCGTCATGCATACCGTAGTCTTGTAGGACGCTTGACATTGAACCTGCTTGAGTCGATGGCGCAGCTGGTGGAGGTACAATGTCTGGGTTGACGCCGAAGGCAATCGCAGTGCCTGTGAGCCCGACGAGCATAGATAGGAGGAAGCCTGGCTTGGAGCGGTCGATAAGGTACCAGAGAACAGGATTGACGAGGGCAAGCGTCAATGATATCTGGGCGGTCGATTGCCACGGCAGCTTGCGCTATAGAGATGTATCAGCTTAGCTTCATCTTTAATCGCATGGCTATGTCAAAGACGTACAATGGCAAAAGCAATGCCTATGAAGGCCCCGATACCTCTGACTACAGGGATCCAGTCCGCTCCCAGTCCGCTACCGAGCCCAGCTGGCAGTACTTCATCCCTACCAGCACCTTGGGGGGAAGAGGGACGCACCGGAGAACTATTTGACGGGAAAACATCTTTGCTGTTTTCGAAAAGTTCTTCCCATAGTATATCCAAAAACGGGAACAAGGCCCCAAGGAAGACACCGATCCCACCCCACCCAGCCAGGTATCCCCAAGAATGGTGTTCGATGCCTCTGAGGTCAAATCGAACCGGTACCACATGCTGAGTATCGCGCAAGTGCGTTATGATGGCCCCATAAGCCATACCAAACAAGAACAGTAATGCAATTCTTTCACTCCGCGGGACCAGTTTGCCCCAGAAGCCAGTCTCATGTGGATGCGGTTGCAGATCGACTACTCGAGGTGGAGCAGTCAAATAAGTACCTACAATGGGGGGTCGGTCATCAATATTAGCTCCGGGTGTTAGAGCTCCATTGCCAGATGGCGTAGGAGGGTCAGATCTATTGGTCTCGAAGCCGGAAGCCGCGGGTGTGTAGATGCCGAAAAGGGTGGAGGATGTGAGGTTGAGAATGGAACGACTGCGGCTTGCTTTTTCTGCAAAGGATTCAGGTTCATATCGTGAGGAGTCACTTGGACGTCGAGAGGGGGAGGAGGAGGTTGAGGAGTTTGTTGATGTAGGAGTGAGATCGTAAGCTCGCCGTGGTTTGGGGTGGAGGAGAGGTGGACCGTCTTCTGCCATTGTGAATTGCAATGATCAATCTTTGTCTTCCAGTTCTACTTCTTTGCAATCGATAAGGAATCCAGCTTGGATCGAGTACGGCTAGCCCAAAAACTCGCCGGCTCGTGATTGCTCATGTAACCGCCGACTAAGCTGCCATCGGTACTCTGCAGAGAACAATCTCGAGGCTGAGATGATTGGTGTGATTTTAGGAGGGGTCTGGGCACGCAGTGAGTAGAAGAGGGTGTCATCACGATGAAACATGGCAACCTATGGCTGCCTCGGAACCATGTACATAAGTCCTATGTCGCTTTTGCGGGCTCGCGGGTACGTTCGGAACCTCGTCACGCGCCCAAGCCAACGGTCCCGGACACCAATGGTAGAATAGGGCTGGCCCTCTTGAGGCTCTTGGCGCGTACAACTGATCGACTTGCACCTCACTTGCTACACTGAAACCTCTCATGTAGATTAAAAGCCTCTGAACCTTTGGCCTACTTGTACATCTCAGGATGCAATGTCTGCGGACGCTGCACTCACTGTCCCATCTTACAAACCATAGTACCCAACCAGGAATAGCTTTATCATCAACTAAGCGGTAATGCTGAATCTACAGTCCCAACCGGACTTAGAATTATACTAAGTTAACCTCAGGGCTCTCAGCATCCTCTCCCCCGTGCGACCCGCACTCTCTCCTCGCCCCATTAATCCCTCACCCTCTCAATTCCAACAATGTTCTGAAGCAACGCCCTTGTCGCTCACACAACAGCCGCCCCTTGACCTCTTACCGCGCATCACGACTCATCCATCCTTAGCACACATCCAAGTACGAAACGGACCACGAGATACATACAATCCCAGCCAAAGGGTACGGAAGAGGCGGCATGGGTTTCTCGCGAGATTGAGGACGAGAAACGGCAGGAAATTGTTGAAGAGGAGGCAACTGAAGGGGAGAGCCAGCTTGAGTCACTGAGTGAATGGCATCCGGAAAGCAAGGAGCGACGTGCGCATGGACGGGATCGTACAGACTTGGAAAGATGATCACGACGGCGAAGAGCTTACCTCGTCATATTCCCGACTACACTTATTACAGTATACCGTACAGAAGCTGGCACACGACCACTGCCATGAAAACCTGAAGCGAGTGGACGAATGCGAATCCAGCGGTGGGGCTACGAATCAGGGGCTCCAAGTTCAGGTGGCATTGGGATAGGGAAGATGAGACGCTTCTGATTTGTGAAGTGTGAGGTGTGATCAAATGTTTTATGGATTGGAATTATTCTTCCAGTCCATCTGCTCCTGCCATTGTTCACAGGACGCTGACATCGTAGGCTTCATCCCTATCCTATTGCAAACCTTCAAAATCTTCCACTGGCGCCTTACATTTGAGGGTGCAACCTTGTGCAAGGCCCCGATGGCCCATGTGCACGTTATGCTTGGCTTGTAGCTATTCCGCCAATGCTGACATGGAAAAATCTTCTTTCCAGTTCATTACCGAATCGTGGATAACCCATGCAGTCATGAATGCCAACCTTTAGTCGAGACTTGGCTCTAATGTGACCCCTCTGTATAACCAATGAGCAACAGTATCAGAAGAAAGATCTGGGATTCACTTACGCAACAATATTTGCCCACCCAATCAGCCTCCAGTGCTTGTCAATTCTTCTACTCAATGCAATCTTCTCTCCAATCTCCGTGCATGCTGGACTTGTCAATTGTATCTTTGCTGCGTCCTTTTTGACATTCATGATCTTAGCACCAGTAGCAGTTGAGCCAATGTTCACCATTAGGACTTCCGCTTTAGACAACTTGTCAACCTTCGCTTGCTTTCCGTCTGCAGTCTTGACGCCCAAAAGTCGGCGGAGGAGGACGAAGCTGACTTCAAGCTCAGTATATATCGAGGGTAGTTGGCCTTTGAGCCCCAGTACAAAACCGACGAGTCGATCAGCACGGCAAAGTGTAGGATCTACTCGGGTACCAACACCGATAAGCCCGCCGGGTACAGCAAACTTTAGATCGTTATGTTCTGCGAAAAGGGAGACAACTCTGCTGAAGATAGGTCTGCATTTGATCTTTCCTTGTTCATCCTTGGTTACTAAACCTGGTCGGATCTCAATTTCATCCCCTAGCTTCAGTACACCAGTCAAGATACTGCCACCTGCGACTCCGCCTTTCAGGTCTTCGATCTCAGCGCCTGGCTTGTTAACGTCGAAGGATCTTATAATGATCATGTGAGGTGCAGCCCCAAAGTCACGCACTGGGATTGGTATTTTGTTGACAATCCGCTCATTGATGGCGTCGATGTTGTACTTTAATTGAGCTGAGATAGGAATAATTGGTGACTTGTCGGCAACAGTGCCTCGGACGAAGTTCTCGATCGACTTGAAATGTTGCTCTGCGCCTTCTGCTCGCATTAAGTCGACCTTATTCTGCAAGATGATGATATGATCTAATTTCATGATCTCAATAGCTGCTAAATGTTCGGATGTTTGTGGTTGAGGACATGATTCGTTTCCAGCGATAAGGAGAAGCGCAGCATCCATGACAGCAGCGCCTGACAACATAGTACTCATAAGAATATCGTGACCGGGGCAATCGACGAAGCTATTGTACAATCAGTGCGGGCCTCGCAACATTCGAGTGGTTCAACGCACGAGACATGTCTCACTAATCGGTAGCGACCGCCGCATCCAGGCCTCTCACATGGAGGATCTACTTCCTTCTCACTTTTGAAGCTTTTGTAACAAGTCGGACGTGGGCACGCTTCGTTATCACATTTGTAGATTTTTGCATTAGCGTAGCCTAGCTTGATTGTGATATTCCTCTCCAGTTCATTCTTAAATCTGACAGTCTGGACCCCCGAGATTGCCTTGACGACTGTAGACTTTCCATGCGCCACATGCCCTATCGTACCAATATTGATTGTGGCTTGTCGTGCAATAATCTCAGGTGATAGTGGAGTCAGTGCCGAGGTATCAAGGTCTTCTGGGTCGGGCTGTTCTGGCAGCTCAGGCCTTTTTATTTCAGGCAAAGGTTCTGATTTCTTGAGCACTGATTTTGGCTGCTCGAGAGATTCCTGCTCTTCAATCTCATCATGGTCTTGACCTTCAATTTGAGGAGACTCTGGTCCCGATTCCTCTTCTGAGGGCATATCCCCATTGGTAGCCATGATTGCGGGCACAGTGGGGAGATCGGCCCTCCCTTTCGTATGCTTTCAGTCCTGGAACCTGTCTCTGTCAATGAATTCGAAGCCGTGTATTGGAAGTGCAAATCTAAACGTGCTAAGGAATTTTGGGTTGGGCTTGAATCGTGGTGAAGTCAAGTCTCGCGCGTTGTGTTACGATTTGTCTAAGGCTCCAAGATATTTTTCGAATTTCGTGGACTCATGTCATGCGGCGGCTATTGCGGGCCTCTTGGCGGCAATCGCGGGTCGGCAATAAACCTTTCCCGATCCGGGAGAATGAGGTCCAGACTTGTATTCATTTCATGGAAGACACCCAGAGGTTCCATTGTTTCGTACTATCCTTCTCATAATCCTTTTGGCCGGCTAGAAACGCGACCAGCTTTCTATTGGCCTTCTTCTGCTTCCCCAAAACCCCAACCTTTCCGCAACTTTCTTGTCAAGAACGGATGCAGTCGCTTAAGCCTCACGGACGTTAGCTGTGAACGCAAGCAAAATCATTCGTGAACACTGCTCGCGAGAAGGCGAATCTTCTTCTCTCTCTGATCCTTTTGCGATATGAGCTTTACACAATTCTTGGTACTGGACCTTGGTGAGGCGCGGAGATGCTGACCTTTCTAGGCTATGTGCCAAAAACCTTTTCTTAATATGAGCGGATATACTCAAAATGCAGTACGATAGGCTGTGCTCATCGAGTCAAAACTCTTCGTTGTCGAAAATATGCAAACGCGATTAGATTTTTCATTGGCTGGATTCGTGTCCTAAATCTCAATTGCACGGACAAGGAAGGGGAAATCTTGACGCCCAATGTGTAAGTTACTGAGATCATTAAAAACAGTGCTCGGTCGCGAATCCGAAACGAATGGTCAAGCCCAGGCCACAATGTATGTTCGAGCTCCATACTGCCATAGTCGCTCTGTCTAAGAAAGTCTATAGTGATTGCTCTTTGAGTCATTCCTTAAAAGACAGAGTCTGGCAGAGTTGAATTTGTCAAGTCTGAGCTGTATGCAGATTGGTGATAGCAGCCATCTAGCGAGAGGACGATCAGGCGATTCTTCCACCAGACAACCACAGACACCATGGAAGTCTGGGTGTAATCGCTTCTTTCATCAACGTTGTATCTGAGTGTAGGTGCTTCGAAGACAATGGATTGAATAAACGATCATTTTGAGAGATTGCTAGTTGACATAATGGAAATAGACCCCAGGGATACAAATGTGATCGCTTGAGAATTGGAAAGTCGAGACGAGGCAGTTTTGACTGACCAGCAATCCGAGCACTGCCATCATTTGAAGATGACATGCGAAGACCAAATCCATACCACGCAAGACTCGAAATCAAGATGGGCAAAAGTCACGAGTTGGGGTCGAAGATACAAAAAAACTTGACTTGGGGCAAGGGAAAATTGGCTCGTTAGGGGACTTTATTTGGCCAATTTTCAATTTTATCTCTACGACACCAGGAATCGAACTAGTTTGGCCTGCTGGCTAGAGTGTAGATTGGTCCCCGAAACCACTCCGCCATCTAGACTTGCTATGAAATGAAGCTATCTCAGATATGAACAATTATCAATTCGGATACTGATGTCCTTCACTCCTGGTCTATGCTGATTCTTGCCCGTGGTTTTACTTACGAGAATTGGAACACTTATCGCCACGAGTACGTTAACTGTCATCAGTCCTGGACTAATTTTACTCTTGTTTTCTACTACATGTGCGTGATTAGACCTCTTCTGAGCATCAACGTTGAACTAGTATATGAGCATTTACTCCCCTTTGACAGTCTGGATTTTACGTGTAATGCCTTTATTTCTTTTTTTTTCTTTGAGAAAGGTTGCTACGTGCTTGGAAGTAACAGGTAATGGTAGACCAGAGTTAGTCACGATCTCCAACCTCCTTGGTAGGCAGTTATCCGCCCAAAAAACTCTCACAGCGACAATGAGTTCCTTGGGGGCGGGCAATGGTATACCTCATCGATCAGATTTCACTCTAGATAAGTGATACTGTCCTTACCCTATGAAGCTTCGAATGAAGGACACCATATTCGGCTACAGAATTGAGCATAAAGACTACATCAGAAGTTCACAGCAAAACAATTCTAGATAAGCTATTTGATCGGCACTGCCGAGAAAATAGACACAACACAGCTGATCGACTGATTTACACCGCAACGTTATTGAAATGTCTTTTGGTCATTCTGCTTGAATTTGGGCAGAGACCGCCGTCGCACAGCTCGTCCTACTGATGACCAGCGCAATCTGGCACGCAATGTGGAGGATGAATGGTCAAGTAATCTCTATAGCTAAGCTACATACGATACATCAGCTCTCAGTTATGTTTCGACTCCCGGCAGGTACTCGTACAAAGAAGCAGCATTCCACAGTAGATAAAACGCAATAAACGTCTGCTCCTTGATATGCATTCATCATGAATTTTTCCAGTTACGCAGAGTATTTGAGACATAGACATGGGATGAGCCATCCGAAAAATATGGGCTACAGTCATGTTCCCCTGAACGAGAACGGAAGATACTACAAAGTTCCACGCCATGACATCGAACACTTGCGGCAAACCTGAATGTGTCACACTTGTGGTCCTTGCACAACGACAGCGACATCGACGTGATCGCGGGTCTATCACGACAGGATCGCATTTTCGAAGGCGTTCGACAATGATAGCGTTACTTGCAACTAGAGTTCCCGAAATGGTATTCAGTAAGTGTAATACAATCCATAATCGTGAGTCTCTACTCCCTCATCACGATAAGTCGGTGTATAATCGACTGGTAGTGTGTCTTTGCGTCTTCACAACGTCACCTTCTGCAACAGACTCAGCCCGGGAGAGCCAGGTAGATTCCTACGATATACCACTAAGCGGCCAAATCCGTCTTATTGCGACCGGGATAAGTCTGGAATATCACAATTTACACCAATCGAAACATCCTGGCTAAAACCAATTTAGATGCATTTGCGAATACGGTGAGTGTGGTCGCCTTGACAATCGATTCTAATCAGAGATTTTAGCTTGGTAACAACGATTCTAGATAATCCAGATGCTCTTCCAATTTCACTAAGTTTTTACCATGCTGAAGGTTGTTGAAACAGTTGGTGGTAAGCCACTTTCTCAACGTGAGGCTGACGGATCACCAAATAGGCTGCCATGCACAACTTTCGAGATTAGGGGTCATTTTCTTGAAAAAGGAAGCAGGCATAACGTAAATTATCAAAGTTGTGCGTTTAGTCAATGTACTTAGATGGATTCAATTCATTCTCATCTTCCAAGTCTCTTTCAAAGCTGAACTAGCATCGCCCAATTAGGTGAGATTCTAGATCTATTGTACTTCGTGTAGTGTTTATGACCCAGCTTGCTCAAAAACCATACTCTCTTGGTGATTGATTTTGATAACTTGAGGTGATGATATGATTAGGCAACGTGACACAACTCCGATACCCACACTCCCGAGATGAAGGCTTTCGAAGCAAGAGGTGAATGGTTCAGAACGGAGTCACATCAATTGCAGTAATCACAGTATCAGACAGAAATGAAGAGATGGTGCTTCCGGACTCATACTCCCGTCAATCGTCTTTTCAACATGGCATCAGGTTGACTATGGGCGGCATCGTCTACGTAGCAACATTAGCACTAACCTAGCAGTGCTCGTCGGACAGTTGCTTCTATTTTCCCGGGAACAGCAACCTTATCCAGGAGAATTTCGTAGAATTGGCTAGTTGATGGCATGTCCGGTGGGAGCCCAAGGTGCGCAAACATCGTCGTACGTTGAAAACATCGTCCACTCAATTGGTTAGCAATTTCAACGCTGCTGTGGCTGGTCGCTTGGTTAGTAATCAACTGCTGGCCCTGTCGGGCCTGCCTCGCGCGAGCTCAGATGAGGAATAGTTGGATACGTCTGCTTTCTCGATGTTGTCCCTTATGGCTTGCTTGTGAACTTTCATAACTACTGGCGGCTCTTAAAAAACAATGAATCGATTTCTAACTTGAGTAGATTGCAACAGGGTATCTTATAGCAAGTAGTACCGTTTTGTCATAAAAAATCAACCGAGTTGCGGTTCGGCTTATAAAATCGTAGACCCGAAGTCATGGTTTGAGCGTCTTCTGGGGCACTGCAGGGCAATTCATGGTCAGCTGCTTATACTAATCTCATCTTCGACATCTAGCCTGTTGGCCTTATTGAGCGCAGTACTTGTTCGGAGGCCGTTGGTTTCTAGGTCCCCAGGTTCTATCATCACAAAAGCCGTGAGACATGTAATTCTGTTACCAGCTTCGTAAGTGCCGAGAAGCTGTCCAACCTGCTGTGTTTGAGGCAATGGCGCTGTCGTATGGCCATTTGCTGGACTGCCTACTTCAGTCTCCGAGGACTCTTCATGTTTCAGTGGCTTCCTTCGGAGATCTGTCCCATCAAGCTTCCATAAGCGTATGGCACCGTCACTGCTCCCCGCGACGATGATACGATTCTTCGAGTGAGGCGACTGTAAGATTTCGAAGTCTTTGATACGACTCGCCAGGCCTTCTGCAATCCCTCCTAATTGACCGATAGCCTCGCACACAGGAGTGTCTGGTTTACTAGTAACGTTAGAGGTCCCTGCATTGACGGGTAAAGATGTCGAGTAGAAAAGCAATCGGCCATCCTCTGTAGATACCGCCAGCATTTCTATCGTATCATGACCCTCTCCTGTGGGGGCGATGTAGCGCAGCTGATGTATCTTGGTGCTTGGTGAGGGAATGACTCGAAATTTTGGTTTGCAGTCCTGGGGTACGTCAGTTTCTCATAGGTGGAGCATACTCACAGCAGATTCATACCATGCCAAAAACCACACATCCCCTCTCAAATGCCACGACAAATTCCTCTCCAAGGGAATTCCATTCTACTTTTCTGCCTTCTCCACTTGCCCATCTGCCTTCGCCAACTCCTTGGAGTAGATCCCGCTCGAAGTTCAAGACACCTGCTTTTTTCCCAGTGACTAGATTCCATAGCCTCATGCATTTTTCTCCTTTCCCTACACTCACCATGAGCTTCATACTAGGATGTATTGCAAAATCGGTGACCCCTGCTGGTGTGCTTCCGAGAGGAGCTGTGTCTCCACTGGGACGTCCGTGGGCCTTTGGTATGGGTACTTTGATAGTTGAGAGAACAGTCCAGTCTCGTGTACGGGCCACAGCAATTGTGTTATCATCCGCAGCAGATAGCAATTTCGAACGTGTCGGGAAACGAAGCGCATTTACACTGCCACCATGATGTTGCAAAGAACCCAACTCTCGGTTTCTGGAGTTCTCTGTAATTTTCTTCTCGACCAAAGTAGGCAATTGCGGGCCCTCGCTATGCCTAGGTGGGGCTTCTATAGAAATATGATAGAGGTTGACCACCTGGTCTGAGCTACCACTAGCTAATATTGCCTTTTGCGATTTGGCAGTGTCTGAGTTTGAGGGTGGTGAAATAGCGAGGCATCGAATTGCGGAGCTGTGAGGACTGAGGAGGAATGTATCTGCAAATTCGACGAACGAACCTTGCCCTGGCGCTCCCTTAGCCTGTTCAAATAGTGTTGCTTGGACTCCATGAAGCACCTTCTCATATGTGCCCACTATGACTTGAACAGTCACTGTCGTAGCCTTAGGATGCTGTAGGTTTGAAGTCTTTTTATTCTTGGAATCCTTCTGTAAAACGGTGCTCGTTTCTCCTCGCTCGACGAGGTCTCTCTTCCTCTTCCCCATAGTTGATAGCCTCCTTGGCGTCTACCAAGTTTGCTCCTCGAGATTTGCGCAGGAATTTTGTCTCAAATGTGTTGTTGGTAAGAAAAGGTGGAAGTTTTGCAGTGGGCCTTTTAGGGTGCCCGTCCCGCGAACCACCCCCTCCGCTGAACACTCACAACCCCAATCAATCATCGCATAAAATTTGCGATCAACGATCACGACCATACTAATCCCTTTCCATCAAATAAAACGATACAGATGTGTTCATGAATGGCTGTAGACACTTCTAGGGGTCGGTGATGATTTTACTACGCCTTGCTTGTCATGCTGGTTATGCAGTTGCGCGATGAAGCCACTGTCCAAAGGCGAAATGAACTCCAGTACGTTTACACATTCTTCAAGGCAATACTTCGACAAATCCGACATTCTAGACATCTTGGGGAGATGTAAAGTCATCTTGAACAATATCGTTCGCTAATAAATACCTTCCAGGCGTGTTCACCGCAAGCACGAGGCCTTGCTCCGCGCAATCTTCGGAACCACCTCTTCGACCCTCGATATCAGCCATATCAAACAGCCCTACAATCACGACATAACCTCGTTCCTAGAAGCAAATAACATCTCTCGGTCAGCCTACAGACTCCTAGAATAGAACAACTATGCTTATATCTCTCATAGTGGATGTTCATTTGATCCATCGTCCCTCCCTCCCACCGATGCTTTATCAAGACATGCGAATGCGCCACCGATAGATTCCTACGAAACTCATCATGGAATCAATAATGACCAGGTTACTGTCATAAGCAGCGGAGATAAGCTGTCAAAGGAAGTGGAGCATGGCTTATCTTGCCCAGAAGAGCGAGGCGGGAAACCTGACAGGGCATTCACATCGTTGCCAGGAGATGAAATAGCACCGTGGCTTACGAATGGGTCATCGACGTCAGGGTCTGCAGTGGAAAGGCCGTCGAATGCCGAAGTGCAGGATCACGAGCAGGATAGAGAGCTGGAGCCATCCAACAATCAACCTAATCCGAGGACGAACTCTGAATTGCCAAAAGAACCAGGCCTATATCCTCCTGACGCTCTTCCGCTGTTGCCCGAAGATGCCGCCTCCATGCAGCCTTCCATCTTAAAAGAGGTGTCAGCTGAGCAGCGGTCTGGCAATGCCCGCACTGTCCACCTGCCGCCCAAAGAAGTTCAAGAGAAACGATTCGAAGAGCTTGACCAAGAAACGGATGACGGCAGCAAAGATAGAGCGCTGTATGTAGACAAGGACCATGCGAGTGCTCACGACTTTATTCCCCCAAGTTCAGCAAAGGACGCAGAACGCCATGCTAGTGAGGAAAATGGGCTTCATGGTAACAATCAACCTCGACCTACTGGGGTCTTAAAGTCGCAGATGGACATTGTAAGGGACGAGGCGTTAGGTGGCGCGGCATCAACGCCGGACGAACAATTGCGCCTCGAAGAGGCTCAGTCAATGCAAATATCTAAATCCTTTGATGACACAGACGAGAAGGGGTCCCAGTCAATGCCACCACCTGCTAGCTTGTCATCTGGATTTGTGCATGATATTATGGTGGGTGGAGACGCGTTGTCTGGCATCCCAGGTGTGAGTGAGGAAACGAATGTAAAAGAGGACACCAGAGCCCACCATGCTCAGACCACCCAACTTGACGTGGTGGAGGAACCCACAGCTGGTCTGCGAGATCACATGCTCCCTGGTATGAGCAGCGATGCATCAAGAGATTTGACCTTGAGTCGACGACCGCCCATGCGAATCGACACTGGCGTTCTCCCAGTTTCTGACTCTACATCGGCAGCAGCAGCCAAGTCTAACGCTATGACGATGCCCACACCTGCGGAAACAGCAACACCTAATAAGACAACGCCTGCAATCGGAAGTGTCCATTCACCGCCAGAGCGAATGACTACAAGAGTCTCCTCTGGAGCCCTTCGACATAAGTCGGTCTCCGAGATTCTCGGTGAAACACCTAAAGCCACCCCGACTTCTGCGGACAAAGGCCCATTTACCCGAGAATCTGGAGATTTCCATAGAGAGGATCAACTTTCATTGCAGACTCCGAACTCCACTTCGTCTTTCGCTTCTCTTGACCCTGCCACGTTCAAGCAGCGATTGAGCGAAGTAAAAGAAAGGGAGAGAAGTAAGCTGTCGACCGTAGTCTTCTCCAGCTCCCGTAATTCGGACGCTACTCTTGCTCAGAGTTCAGGAGAGGATGAATTTTCCCAAAAGGATCGAGACTACATGTTGACCCTCTTCCATGCCCAGGCCGCAAGCCCTCCTAAAGCTTATCCGCTTACTACGCTCGTCAAAGGGGCGCACAAAACTCTGAGTACCGCTGATTATCTTACTGACTTCTATGAGCGGCAGGCCATCCGGGTCTTAAACAGGATATATGAGTTGCAAGCAAGAAGCTGTTGGTCCCTTAGACAGCTGGAACGATCAGCAGAGCCTACAAGGCAGGTTACACATCGGGATGTTCTGCTTGGTGAAATGAAATGGTTGAGAACAGATTTCAGAGAGGAGCGGAAATGGAGATTGGCCGCAGCCAAGTTTACAGCCGATGCTTGTGCAGTATGGGTCGCTGGTAATTCTGAGGAACGGAAATCTCTACAGGTTAAAGCTCGAATTGAGCCTGCACAGGAAAAGTCAAGATCGAATTCGGTGAACACTCCTGACTTGGTACATTCAGGCGACGACGAGACTAGCGACGCAACTGATGACGAGTGCATGCGTGATCCGGGGAGCGCTCCGGCAGCAATCTTTTCTTTGCCTCCTGAAATGTTCGTTTTTGGGCTCAACAAAAGTCCGATGGCAGAGAAACTCCTTCTCGAATTGCCACTATATCATCCTGGTGCTGAGGTTAAGAATGCTGCTCTACTGTCAGTCAATCTTGAGCCAGACGCGGCTTGGAAGAAGGCCCTCGTGCCAGTCTCAAAATATGCACAAGGCAAGATCGTCTCTACCTTAAATTCTGCACCTGGTAGGGTACTCTCTACGGAGGAGGGTCCACCACGCAAAAGGAGCCGTTTCGATTACTACCATGCTGATATACGACGAGCCAACTCTGGCGGTGCATCCGATGTTGATTCCGAAAAAGTTTTAGCGCCGGAGCAGGAAGATGTTGCTTTATTTGATCCGGAGCATAAACACATCAGAGATCGTATACACACTGGTCATGCTTTCAGGCCTCCGTCGGAGTACATCATGCCCTCCCAGAGCTTCTTCGAATCTCGTTCATCCTCACAGTGGACTTTAGCAGAAGATGACGAGCTGCGCAGAATTGTGAAGGAGTATTCCTACAATTGGTCACTGATCTCTAGTTGCATGACTTTGCCTTCAATGTTCTCTTCCGGGGCAGAAAGGCGGACACCATGGGAATGCTTCGAGAGGTGGATCAGCCTCGAAGGACTACCAGTTGAGATGGCGAAAATTAACTACTTTCGCGCGTATCATGCAAGGCTGCAAGCTGCTCAAAAGACCGTCGAGAATCATCAACTTGCACAACAGCAGCAGCAAGGTGGTGGCGCAGCCCAATTGCCGTTACGTCGTCGAACTACCCAACCATATAGTGTGGAGCGCAGAAAAGAGCAAAGGCATCTCCACCTCATCGATGCTATGCGAAAGTTGGCCAAAAAGCGTGAGACTGCACTGAACAAACAACAACACGGTACGTTTCCCCCTTTAGAAACATGGATTTCTGCATGATTTCAGAGCTGACCTCGAGAAATAGTTGCCGGTCTGGCTGCCATGAGGAAAGCCCAAGAAGGTCCCAAAACTCGTAAAGAGATGCATACTCCACAAGAATTCAGCCGCCTCAAGCACAACCAGCAAATGAAATTGGAAGATCAAGCAAGGCAGTATAGAGCCAGCGTGATACAGCATCAAAAGGTAAGGCGTCCCCATGCTTTGAACATACTGCATCATCGACTGACTTGTAAAAAAGGCTGCCCAGGCCGCCAAGTCCAATCAGCAAATTGGCCAACAAGTTAACGGGATCCCACAAGTCCGGAATGCTTTACCAGGAGGACCGAACAGCAGCAGTCCAAATATGACAGCTGGCAACCCACATGGCCAAATGCGTGGAGTAGGAGATCCTCCTCGAGCTGTGCCACAAATGCAGAGGCTCGTGAACGGGCAAACGAACAGTGTCCTACCCACCAATTCACACGGTGTGCCTCACGCTCCGATGCAGCCCAATGCCCATGTGCAGATGCAGATGCAGCAACGAATGGCACCCGGCATGACTCCTGATCCGCGCATACTGCACGAAGTATCGCGGGTCCAAGCGCAACAGCAAGCCTATCAGCAACATGTCCGTCAGCAAGGTCATCCTCAGCCTAATGGCCATGCGGGCTCTCCCAATATGCAAAATCCGAGTCATCTTCCCCAGAACAATGTCGCAATGCTAGCACCTGTCCAAGGCCGTTCAAGTCCTTCCATCAATGGCGTCCCTCCACCAATGGGCTCATCAACTTCTCCTCGCATGACCCAACCCCAAGCTCTGTCTAGTGGAATGACCCCAGCCGTCAACCACATCTCCTCTCAAGTCAAGGCTCGCCATCCTCAAGCCAGTCCAGAGCAGATCACCCGCATGACCACTGACCAGCTCTATAAAATGTCAGAAGCAAGGCATCATGCCATGCAAGCAGCTGCTGGCAGTGCGAACCTGAGTGCAGTGGCCAGCAATAGCAACATCGGTCTGCAAGCGCCATCTCCAATGCAGCAGGCGGCTATGCTGGCAAATGGGGGCAGTCAGATGGTGAATTCGGCACAGTATGCTCAAATAATGCGGACACAGCAGGCCAGTCAGCAAAGAGGCGCCAATGTAGGTACTGGGCAAGGCATGAATGGTAACGGGATGAATGCGAATGGCATGAATGGAACAGGGAGGAATGGGAGTCGCAGTGTCACTCCATTGATACAGCGGACTTCAAGTGCCCAGGGAGGACAAAGGCCGAGTCAGAGTCCCAGTGCGAGACCAGTGGGTTTGGCATAGTTGGAGGCTCGAATGAAGCGTGGACTTATTTGTATATATTTCTTCTTTTTACAGAGGTACCTGGAGCTGCCAGACCCTGTCATTTTTGGATGTCTATTCCGGATAAGCGGGTTTGATATGTACATAGTTGCCGCATGTTGTGTTGCATTTTTTACAATGAGATGATGAAATGAGACTAGCTGATTCCCTGGTTTGAGCCATGCTACTCTTTCAAACTCACTGCACTCCCAACCATGTTCTTCCGCAACCAATTGGCGAAATCGTAGTGCATGAGGAGCAGCGCCAGTCGGTTGCATTCACACGACTATAGCAAGGACGTTGGGTTAGTAGAATTCTGCTAGAGAGAATAGTCTAATCCCATATCACTGCTGCCAAAATGGCATTTGTACTTCGACTGAGTGTAAGCATTGTCAGATTGATTGCGATCACTACCGTAAACATTAATTAATGGTCAAGCATTCGTGGCCTAATTTTCGGACACAATGATCAGCTCCTAGGCGCGACTGTGGATCTCTTCCTCTCTTGCTCTGCCAAATGTTCGTGGTGCTCGTCGAGGACTCCTGACTGCATTTCGTCCCGGATTTGTCGCACGTGTGCCCAGAAAGTCGTGGTGAATTTGCATTTCTCATGAAAATTATTCTTTCTGGGATAATTTATTCTCAACAAATTGTGCTCGAGATGCCACACACTCATCTTCACAGTGGTCGAATCTGTTGGTATGGGCCACAGGCCGCATTTGCCAATTCCCTTCATGAAAGATCCTAACGCTAGACCATCACACTCCTTGGCAGCATCAGAGGCTGTATCCAAATTTCTATTGCCATATTCAGGCTCTCTGCAGACCTGGGATGAGAGGACGTATGTATTGACAAGCCTGATGCAGATCTGTAGAAGAGCCTCGATTGCTATTCTGCGCGAATCTATGATAGCTTCTAGGAAGGGGTTAGCTCCCCTCTTGCTCCTAACGTACCTACGTAACATCTGAACCTACCGATCGCTCCAGGGGGCATATTGTCCCCCAATGCTTGCCCATCTTCATTTAAAAATTGACCAGATTCACTAATACAAATGGAAGAAATCAAATGATTGGAAAGGTCGTTGTAAATTGCTGTTTCTCCGAAACTCCAAGAAATGAAAAGCCAGTCTTCATTCCCAACATCGCAGATCGGTGTAGTAGTCTGCAATTCACTTATCCAACCCCCGATCCGAGGCCGCACCAATCTAATGGCGTCATACACTTGTCACATAGGATTGAGAGCTGAAGCAATTGGCTGAAGGTCGCCGTCGAAAGTATGCGATCAAAGTTGAGATGGGCTACATCAAGGAGAATTAGCAAGGCTTCAGCGTCGTCCTCCAGCATTCTAAATCCTTCTTGGTTTGAAGTTTGCTTGGCCCAAGGACCATGAGAATCAAGTGTGGCTTTCCATACGGGGCTTGCTAAACATAAAGCATTCGAGGATACAACAAAAGTCTTGGTGATGGTGGCTTTCGTGTCATCGTCTTTCCATTCAACGATGAGGCTGAGATCACCCGAGGGATCGACATGGATTGTGGACTGCTGATCCTCCATCGTTGTTGTAGACGGATGTGGCCACTGAAATTGTCCGTAAGCTATGTGGTCAAGCCCCCGAGCACTGAGGTGTTTAACGAGAGTTTGACCAAAGTGGCTAGAAGGGTTAACCCGCCAACTGAACACACTCCCCAAATGAACAGCTCATAGGGCTGAATTGTGGCTTAGAACATCATTTTTGAGAAGTCATTTTATAAGAAAACTTTATATACGAAACTTATATAAATTTTGATTTTAGGAAGATTTCGTATGAAGCAATTTTCAGTGTCTCGCGTGGTTATAAAGATACAAAGGGGGTGTTCGGTTGGGGGGTTTGTTCAGCTAGGGGGTTAACCCTTCTAGCGTACCCGATGAGTTTGAAGAACCCCTAAAGTACTCGTACCTACAGGATACCTTGGACTTTGACCGATCGCAACCAATTAACAAGATCCTAGTACTTCTTCAATGGCTAGTCCGTCGTCTTCTGAGAGCGAAAGCACCATCAGTTATGACAGTGATTCAGATAGCAGTGATCGTACGAGCAGTGATGTTACGGACAGCGTGGTGGAAGAGGGAGATGAAAGTGCAACAATCGACGTGGCGCCTTTTGGGGACTTGAGACTTCTTGTTGGGACCAATAAACGGAAGAGAGACGCTGAAGGAGAAGATGCTGCAGATCCATGCTCGAAGACTTACCTTGTGTCATCCCTGGTCCTGTGCTTAGCCAGTCCCGTCTGGAGAGCAATGTTCTCCCCACAAGGCGGCTTCTTGGAGGCAAACACATCCGATGGTTCTCGAGAAGTTCGCTTTGCAGAAGATGACCCCAGTGCTCTATTGCTCGTTCTACGTATCGCACACTTACAGTTCCGGCAAATACCCGCTACTCTCAACTATAAGCAATTGTTAAACCTCGCCTTGGTATGCGACAAGTATGACACTGTGGAGCTTGTGCGCCCATGGCTTCCTAGGTGGGAGAAACCTTTGAGGCAGTTCGCGTTTGAGCCTAACCAAGAGGAGTGGCTCTTCATCGCCTGGACTTTCGGAGACACCGAAATTTATAAGGAACTTGCCAGTACAATGGTCTCGGACTCAACCACTGACGAAGTGGGTCAATGTTTCCGTTCCGGGAGGCTGCTTGGGAACAACATGCCCCCGGGTGCCATAGGTTAGTGCGCATTCTCTCTATAAATATTACTCCCACTAATAGCACATGAAAAGAGACCATACTAGAAGGCCGGAAGGTCAAGATTAAAGCACTCCTTGAGATGTGCCAGAAGTTTGTGGAGCTTTATGAATCGGACGACATCCTCTGCGAAGCAACAGCATGGTCATCCCGCTCTGGCAAATCAGTCAGCGACGATGTCAAAAGGCAGTGCGACAGCTTGAACTTGGGCTGCCTAGTAAAGGGTTTGAAGAAATATCGAATTGTTTTGGACCCTCTTGCTACTGATGATGTACACGGCAGTGTGAGAAACCTCACCGGTCGATTGCGGTCTCTTCCTTGTTTCCCGCTCGATGGGAATGACTCCATCCACAGACGATGCAAGTTCACCAACAGAATTCATGACTGGATCATGTGTGTTGAGAGAGATGTCTCGCCGTCCGGAATGGACGAATCTCACCTGAAGCATATGGAGGAGCAGGCAAAGAAATAGCGCCTGACATACTGACAACTAGCAAGAAAGCACACACCTGCTACATGCGTCTCGAGTCAACGATCTGAAGGCATTAGCCATTGGCCTTTAGCAAACCCGGGTGATACTTCATGTAAGCCCCCAAACTTAAAACACAGCCGCGTCTTCTCATCATGCAGAATAGTACTGTGTTGCTCGGGCAATAAGTCTGGCTCTTATACGTGCGAAGGGGATGTCACATCGTGGAGAAATTCAAACGTTTCTGTTGGTGAAGTTGTTGCAAGACTTGACACTGATCAGAGTAGCTACCACCCCGATCAGTCAGTCTCGCAGATTAGGCTCGACAGGGCATCAAAAGCCTAAGGTGAGGTCTGATCAGCTACTTCTCAATAGTTAATCTACTTTATAGAAAATTTAATCGTGAATTCTGTGCTGGAACCTCCCATGCGATCGTCCATAGATCGCAGCCACCAAGAACGCTTACTTGAAATAATTTTGCAGCGAACGTTTGGTGCACAACTGTAACCATAGCCTGCTTCACAAAACCCACAGGAAACTTTGGCTGGGAAATTTGGTCCCGGGGATCATCCCAAAGACGGCGGAAAACCTTACTCCATTATTCCTCAGTGTTGGATCGCTCAGTATCTTGTACCGATCTTGTCAGCTCAGACTTTCTGTGACTTGGGTGAAGAGGCTTCTTATCGGCCGTATCTGAAAAGTGCATAGTATTATGCAAGATACAAGCCGTCCATTGGAACTACGACACTGATATGACCTCATTGGAGGAAGGCTACAATACAACATCAGAGAATACCTGTTGCTCTTATCATAAGCTCCCATGCATCTGAAATTCGCTACTTCAACTTATCCGTCAAGATAACACTATCACCCACCTATCACAAACATCGTATTTCGCTACCGTAGATATCTTAGCTAATGGCCCTTAAAACACACCAAAATATACTCCTAAACAAGCTCGGAATCTCATTGAGTTGAGTGACCCTGCCGTTCAGAAACCTTGAGTTGCTGTAGAGCTTCAGAGTCAAGTCCTTGTGCGACAGCTTTAAGACCCAGCATAGTTGAAATTCCACGCAAGTATCAAATGAGACAGTGTTGAGGATATTGCACTCTCTTGGATCTAGTCAAATTGACAATTACGGTTCTTGCATTGTCCCCATGCCCGTGAAATCCGAGAGAATAGTAATCAGGGAGAGACCCGGTGCATGTACCATACACACAATGATTGATCGTTGTTCAAGAAGGAGCACAAACGTCTCGACAAAATTCACAGTGACATTGCTTTTCCCGAAAAGCATGCCCTTCGTCGTCTTCACGCTTCCTCTTCGTCCCACATTGCATGGGGCCATCAGGCGTGGGACCTGCTTCTGTCACTTTCACAAGCAGCTGTGAGGGCCGCAAAGGATCGCACTCGAGTCTATACTCTACAGCAGGCCGCTTGAAGTCTGACGATGGTACCTTGATCTCGGATTCGAGAGTACTCATTAACGCTGCAATGCTGGGTTCTTTGTAAGTTGCAAGACACTTGTTTGTTTCTATGTGCCGCAGCAATCCACTGATTACTTTGAATTGCGAGTCGCAACTTGGACAACGTAGCACATTCGGGTATTTCTCAGAGTGTGATTCATGAAGATGATCCTTGAGACCCGTTCTCACACCAAAGTTCATGTCACAGAGATGGCATGTCCAATCCCCTGGCGGCGTTTTTTGGTCTGTGTCCTTGGTAAATTTCCTCGGCGCACCGGCTCGAAACCACGGGCTACGTTCTCGGATTAGGTTCTTTACGAACTCAGGACATTGTTCTGATATGGCATTCAGGTGTTGGATTCTCCAGCCATTCGAGCAGCTACCAGTTTCGAGATGAACTATCATTGCTGATGGAAGCCTGAAAGCTTTGTCGCAGCCCCAACATATCGAGTCCTGTTCAACATGGGACCTGGAATGCTGGAGTATGGTCAGCAACAGGTGGACAAATAAATTCAGTGCTATAACTACCTCGCGCAAATCGTTGGCAGACGAGAAACTACGCTGGCAATTCAGGCAATAAGTGTCCCTGTGGACTTCTGCTGTCTCAAAATGCCGTCTCAGATCGTCTGTACCTGATGTTCCTGTCCATTCTGACCTGCAGGGAATGCAGGTGTACGGGTGCAAGTCCTTGCTTAAGTCCATGTGCTCCCATCTGGCGTCGGGGGTATCGAAATTAATCTCGCATGTCTTACAATAGGTTTGTTCGTGTGCCTCTGCTGTTCTGAAGTGTTCATGCAATGTTGTATGGGCCGTAGGACCTTCAACCTCTAGTCTACATGGAATGCACAAATGAGGATGTTTGAGACTAGACTTTATGTGCTCCCATCGATCATCTTGGCTGTCGAAGTTCTGAGCACACAATGAACAGTAGGTCCGAGAGTGCGTCACGCTCGCCTCCCAGTGCTGTGAGCGACTGGCCCATGATTTGAAAAGCCTGCCGCATGGTTTGCAGTAGGCATGACTGTCTGAATTGGCATAATGCTGATTCAATACTACGCTATTCGCGAACGTACGATCGCAGTCAGAGCAATGTGCCATTTCTTGTAATTGTCCTGAGATGACGCAGTAGTTGTCAATAATCCTTGGAAGTAGCGAATGAATGTCCGAATTTTGGCACACTGACAGAGAGGTATCGAACGCTACATGTCAATTGCAATTGTATCTATACAGGTCGGTAAAGACTGGTGGGTGTAGATGAAGATGGAGTTCCTATGGACGTGACAGGTACACATGGTCGTTTCCCAAGCGCGACGAGAATAGGGGTGGCTAGCGGCCACTAGTGCATGTCAGCAGATCCATAATTTCCACATTTCAGAGCCCCTTGTGACGATCCCTTAGAAGACGCCTGAATTTCTCCTTAACCTCCATATTATTAGATCAATCATTCACTGCTTCTTACACTGTGTCTCCTGAACTGTTAAACAGAAGCTCCACATCGACTGCAATTCCAATCATTAGGGGCAAATTTCCAATTGTGAATCAAAAGGCTTCTAGCGCTTTTTGTTTTGCGCTGTGAGACCAATTTGATTGGATGTTGGAGGTAAACTGAATCCTCATTCAGGTAGGCAGACCTCACAAGACGGCCAACACTCCGGTCAAGCGGCCCACATCCTCGGCGTAAAACGAAATCCATTGCGGACACAATCGCGCCATGAAGTATTCTGAAAATGTATCGCAAGTGGCAATTCGATGCTGGACGATTGTATGCTGGTAGATTGGAAGCTAAGAGAAGCTGCTGTTATCCTATCTATAATGCCATGCTTTTTGCGGCACAGTTGAAGACATGAATGGGGAATATTTTATGGAACGAGAAATTGATCTCACGTTTCAAGATCGCCGTCCCACCGGAGCCAGGTGTTCAGTTTAGAGGATAAGCCGATCAGTGGCTGACTGGGATTTCATGGTCAATGCCTGTCCCTGATCAGGACTGGATCGTGCTATTGAGACATTGTTTTGAAGCCAAACAGGGTACGGAACAGGATTTGAGTGATGGAAAGTAGAATAATGTGCCAGTGTAAGAGCAAGACTCGATAACTAAGAGGTATGAAACACATTTGTTCCAAAGATGGTAAATAAGTAAATGGATAGACTATTGAACAGGGAACTAGGAAGCAGTGTTGCACAGATCCTTACCTTTTGGTCATCACCAACATGTAGGAGCTCGGATGTTGGAATGCAGTGACTCACGAGTCTCCTTTCAATGT
>JAABUP010002213.1_pt1 | contig 38490 bp, 33 predicted proteins | sample 5559201 | NCBI WGS metagenome assembly JAABUP01 (sample SAMN10711887, study PRJNA513373) | rock metagenome | isolation source: Antarctica rocks | place: Antarctica | reverse complement strand
TATTTATAATTTGCTTGAAATGGTGTTTCTTCTGTGGTTTTGTTTTGTGTGTTGTTGTATGCAAACTGTGCTGTTGACAACAGTTGTACTCAGTTGTTCTGATTTCTATTGACATAGTGTCTTAAGTACGTTTTGACCGTCTGGTTTATTTGTTTGCTTTGTCTGTTCATCTGTGAATGATATGTTGTTGACATCTTATGATTTATTCTGAGTTTCGCTGTGAGCATTTTTCAAAACTTGCTTGTGAACAGCTTGTCTTTGTCGGTGATAAATTCCTTTGATAGCCCGTGATTGTTAATCAACTCTTGCAGTATGATGTATGTCAATACTGATGCTGTTGTGGTTTCTTTGAATGAAATGAACATGGTGTACTTGATTAGTCTATCAACTATAGTCAATATACTGTTGAATTTCACTCCTCATGTCAGATTCTTTGATGTCAGTAACTTTGTTATGAAGTTCATGGTAACTGACTTTCATGGTGCATTTGGTGCGTTTAGTTGTGTTACTTTGTCATATCTTTTATCTCTCTGAATCTTGTTCCTGTGGCATGAATCACATCTGATGATGTATTTGATGATTTGATCTTTAAGGTTGCTGATATTGTGCCTTCTTTGTATGAGGTCCTCAGTTCTTTTGACTTCAAGGTGTTCATCAGCTCTGCTGTTGTGACATACTCATATTAACTCTTCATTTGTCAAGAAAGCTTGCTTCATCTTGTATGTTGCTGCTAAGCCTTTTGTGAGGATTTCTTTGTCATCTTCACTCAGAATTTTGACATGAATCTTTTTCACTTCTTCATGATCAGGCTGTCTACTCAAAGCGTCTGCTTCATCATTCTCATTACTCTTCTTGTAATGAATTTGGAATTCATAATTGGCTAACTGTTCAGTTCAGCGAACCTGTTGTTGATTCAACTGTTTTGTTGTTGCAAAGTTCCTCAAATTCTTGTGATTTGTGTAGATCTGAATAGGCTTCTCAGTACCTGCAAGATAAGGTTTTCAATCTTGCAGTGCTTTCACTATTGCAAGAAGTTCTTTGTCATGAACCTCATACCTTTTCTCTGATTCTGACAGTTTTCTAGATCAATAGACTATGGGTCTCTGTTGTTCATCCTCAATCTGATACAAACATGCATCTACTGTGAAATCTGATGCGTCAGTTTCCAGTACCTTTTTGCATGCTGAATTGAGTATTCTCAGGTGTGTCATTCTGCTAAGACTTTTCTTTAATGCGTGAAACGCATTCTTCTGCTTCTTATCTCAATGTCATTTCTTGTTCTTGTGCATTAGTTGTGTGAGGGGTTCTGCAATTCTTGCATAGTTAGGTACAAACTTCTGATAATAGTTCATCAACTCTAGAAAGGCTTGTACTTTCTTGACTTGTTTCAGCAAAGGCCAGTTCCTGACTGTGTCTGTCTTTTCTGAGTTCTTCTTGATTTGCTCAGGTTGAATAACATAATCAAGGAACTTGATTTTCTTTGTTTTGAACCTGCTCTTTGATTTCTTCACATACAAAGCTCTTTTATTGAGCTTTTTGAGTACCTTGTGCACATGACTGCAGTGCATCTCAAGGTCATCTGAGTATATCAGGATGTCATTGAGGTATGTGATTGCAAAATCATCAAGGTATTCTCTCAACATGTTGTTGATTAACCTTTGAAAGGTGGCGGGGGCGTTCTTGAGCCCAAACAGCATAATAGTGTATTTGTAGTGTTTGTATCTTGTTCAGAACGCTGTTTTTCATTCTTTGCCTTTCTTCATTTGTACTCAATAATAGGCTTCTTTTAAGTCTAGACTTGTGAATCACTTGACTCTGCCTAATCGGTCTTGCAACTCTTTGATTAACGGTAAGAGATAACTGTCTTGTTTAGTTATCTCATTGAGTTGTCTGTAATTGACACATAGTTGCTTTGTGCCATTCTTCTTTGATACAAACAGAATTGAATATCCTGTCAGTGACTTTGATGGTCTGATGAATTCTCTTTTGAGATTCTCGTCAAGGTAAGTTCTTACTTTCTTGAGTTGGTCTTCACTCATTGAGTACAGTGACATTCACCTTGACTGCTTGTCATTCAATAGCGGTATTTTGTGATCTCATGACTTATGCTCTGATAAGCTCATTTCTGATTGTTTGATATACACATCTGCTGTGGCGTATAACTCTTTGCTGATTCAATCAATTCTTGAGTTCTTTTTGCGTAATCAGAGCATTTCTAGTATGACATCATACTTGATTGAATTGAGAACATCAAACGTCAACTTCTGTGAATCTTCTAGTATTATGGCTTTGATGTGAACCTGGTCTGTTATTCACTTGAATTCTTCATTGATCATATATACCTGCATAGGCTTCAGCACTCACTGCAGCGTTAATTCTAGCACTCTTATCACTTGCTGCAAAATATAGTTTTTGGTTGCTTCTGAGTCTACCATTGCTTGAAGAATTCTATTCTGTTCAACCTGAATGTTGACTCATATCTTATGATCTTTGCTGTTTCTTTGAGACATTAAAAGCTTCTTGTTCCCTAGTCTCTTTGAGGAAGCTTGCAGTTTTTTGACTGTACTGTGTTGCTTGCTCTTTTCTTGAGGTTCTGAAATCATTTAGGCTCTATTTCTTGTGTGATCAGTTGTATGTATTCATTGCTGCCTTTCTCAATATATTGTTCTGAGTGTAGACGCAGTTCATACTGATTATATTCTCACTGAAGCTGAATCTGAAGTGCTTTCACTTTGCTCAGAAACTCAGATGACATGTAGCCTTCTGAAAAGGTTCATCAATCACTGTCTGATGTTGAATACCCTGTGAATAAACGGATCTTGATCTTGTGGCTTCTAGTTTTTCACACAAGTTGTTTCAGTACTGAGTTGATCACTGTTCATACTTCTTTCATCAACTTGTCAAGTTTTAAGCATGTTTTTGCTTCTTTTGTTTCTTCTTGTTGCTTCTTAAGGTCATTGACTTTCTTTTCAAGCTCTTCTTGCTGTTTTTCTAGCAGTTGTTGATGCATCTCTCAGCGCTGATTCTCAGAGTGCTCATGTCTTGTTTTGAGTCTTATGTTGACTTCTCATTTGTTGACATCTTTTGAGTCTGCGTTCAAATTCAGAGCTATTCAGGTGCTATCACTGTAGTCTTCTTCTACCTGAGTTCTGTGAGTATTGATTTCTTTAATCTTGACTTTCTTTAAAATAGCTAATTTCTTTAATTGATCTGTTGTGTTGTAACCGTTTTGTTTCTTCTTGAGTGTCTGTGAGTATCATCTGACTTTGTCTTTGCTGCTCATATGTGTTCAGCACATGTTGTTGTAGCAGGCTGTTCAGCTCAGAATGTCATGCACTATGTGTGTATTTGTTGCTGCAACTTCTTTTCTCTCTCATTGAGGTTTCTTGCAGGTCCTTGCAAGGTGTTTGAGTTTTTCACAGTTATAACATTCATGAGTCTCTGCTCATCAAGGTTGAGGCTTATAGGGCTTGCTCATGCATCATTCTTGCTTCACTTGTGGTTGCTGCTCACAGTGCTTCTTGATTGCGTTGAGGTTTATAGGGTCACCTCTTCTGAGAGTATAATGTCTTTTTCACATCTTTGATGTGTAGTGCTCTGTACACTTCATCCGTCATTTTCATTGACAACTGTTGATGTTGATGAAGATATTGATCATATTCTGAAGCTCTTCAGGTTGATTCATCCTGATTATCTCATCTTTAATAGTCTCATTGAGTTCTCAATAGTATTGCGATACTAAAGCGTCATCATCTCAATTCATTAGGGCCGCAATTCACTGAAACTCTGCTGCATACTTGGCTGCTGACTTATTCATCTTCAGAATGTGAAGTCATCTTTTCACTGCTCATTTCTTGTCAACTACCTTGAAGGCTCTTTGAAGCTCATTCTTGAACTTCTTATAGTTGCTGAATATGAATTTCTTATTGTTCATTTATTTCTTTGATGTCTTGTTGAGAAACTCATGCAGTTTGAGGTCAACTCAATTGAATGCTGCATTCTTGAGGTATGATACAGTAAACAGGCCTTTGTTCATCTCAAACCTAAACTTTGCCTGATTGAATCCAATATATAACTTGAGCTTGACCAAGAAGGCTCGCAGCTTCCCTCTCTTGTCTGTGAATGCATTGAGTGTCAGTATCTTGAGTACATCAATCATTTGCTGAAGGCCTTGAAGGTTGACTTGACTTGTCAAAGCTGACTTCTGCGCGCTGATTGTCATTCTTATACTGTAAGGATGTTCAAAGTGTTACATCTTGATTTGAGATGCCTCAAATATTAGGGCTAGAGGTTTGTGCTTGTTGATATAAGAATCTCAGTGTGCGGTGTAGGGTAAACCAGTAGTTGGTAACTTGTATTGAGTTGAACACAACCCATTTCCATAGGGGAAATGGTCCTACTATATACCATAGAATTGCCGTGCTCACACTGCTTGCTATAGAGCAATAGAGCTGATAGACCTGCTAAGGGTCTATCGCCTCACCGGGCTCACTATGAGCATATAGAGCTGTGTGAGCCTATGTTCAGGTATACCCTTTCCTTGCGTATTCCTCAGGACATACTAGCTGGTTATGGTTTGGCTGTAACACACAGCTTTATTAACTGCACTGTGAACTTAATAAACAGTTATGAAATGTGATGAGTTCATTGAGAAGGCTCTATGTGTAGCTTTAAGTTAAAAAGCACAGGATTATATTACTAAAGAATGACAGAAAACAAAGTGAAAATGAGCTGTATATACAAGGCAGCATAGCCTTTTATTACTTCAGATGAGTACAGTCACAATTGATTATATTCATAACTAATGACTCAGGCTGAATTAGATTATCACTATAAATAATGTTAAATTCTGACACTTCTTTCTTAAACAGTCAGTTAATAGAACTACAATGAGTTAATTCAGTCTTACTGAAATATACATGCACATTAATTGCATTGCACAACAATGAGATTAAACTGCAGAAAAGATAAAGCACAATTTCTGTACTCAAAATCTTTCTGACACAGTAATGTGACCTAAAATGTGACAGCTACCTTGTTCATTTTAACTCTTAATGATTTCAGAGTTATGATAGGCTGAAAAGATGTGTGAGAAGGGTGTGAAGTCATTTGAATTGAATATTGACAAAAAAACAGATGAATTCTTCTGTGACTGTGTGTTTTTCAATTCTATAACCTTCTGTGTCAACATTTCTGACAGCAGGAAATTCTTTACTGAAATCTTCTTATCTTTAACATGTGAGCTCAATATGGGTTTATGTGAGAGAACTGTGAATTTGAGATATATAAGAGTATAAAAACAGAATACATAGTCAATAACTTGAATAAAGAGATAAAAGCACTGAAATGACATTATTTAAAGGTTTAAAAGGTTCTAAAGTCACTAAGAACTTAATACTACAGTTTGAAGAAGAATATTGAGGTACAAAGTGTCAAATTGAATGTTAGAAATGAAGTTATACAGCTATGAATATGAGGTTTAACTGAATTTATGTCTACAATAAGTAGCAAGAATGTGAAGAATCTAATGAAGAAATACAAGACACTAGAGGGTCTTAAAGTTGACAACAGTGAGGTAGATTAGCATAGGGAATATATAAACACCATAGTCTGTATGAAATTTATGATTTCCCACTGAAATCCATGAACATGTGATTTCTATGACGCGTCAGTGTTTATTTACTATGTAATCTACACTAAAACTGGATACAACTAATTACTAGGTGCAGATGTTAGTGTTGCCAGATTAATCGAGGCCGATCCGAGGGCGGCAGAGTCTGGACCGCGTTCGGCTTGACTTTACGAAGTACGAGTACAGCACGTTGAGTAAATATCTGGCATTCACACCGTCTTCTCGGAGAGCTGTTACTATCCAACCTCCAAGGCGCAGCTTGATTCCGTAAGGACCCTTCAACCTATACCTTGAGGTTACCCCTGTATCTGGATTTCAATCGTTCGTCCAAATAATGAGCTCACACCTGGACTCCGACCGATGTTTGCTCGATCAAGGCAAACATGACATCAGAATCGTCTTATGCTCAGCACCCACTCTTCCTAGTGCTTTCCTATGTCTTTGGCTGCTGTTGTATCTCATCTGGCACTGCACTGCCAAACCATCACTACAACTGCTTACCGCTGCGAGATGCCCTCTTTGGACCTTAATTAATACTCTGAAGATTCTCTGAGGCTGCCGAGTGCTGAAGGTCTCGATTGTTCGAAGGGGACACACTTTTCAGAAAGTGCCCTTGTGCGAAGCCCTCCAAAGGAGTTGCGACCTCTGGTATTACTCGAGGCGCGTTAACGGCTAGGCAAATGATAGCCGCACGTCCTAGTGTCTCAAGACGTCCAAGATACGGGCTGGCCCCCTTTCTCGTTGTTGCTTCATTGCTTGGTTCAGCTAAGCTCCTGAGCTTGCCCACTTATATCTTGTTCTTTTCGAGCAATCTTGCTCAGATGTTAGATTTCTCCATTCCGTAAGGAAGTGAAGTAACCCCCTTCTGCGCCTAATACCGAGGACAATCTTTCGTTGCCTGCTGGACGGAGTCAGCATCAAGCAGTCCCCAAGACTATAGCCCGTTCCAGCATAAGCAAGTCGAGCTGCTGGCTGGTCTTGAATACATCCTTGGCGGACTCTCTCTACGGTCCATTATCGGCCAACTCTTGGCATTCGTCCATGCGCTAGGACTCGCCGCATATACACGGATACTCTTTGACAATAACCTTTTCCGAAAGGCGATTCCTCAATACTCTCTCTGCTTGCCAATCCAAGCTCCTAATTCGGAGGCATCGCTACGTAATTCTTCGGCCGAGGACCCCCAGAGTGGAATGCCTTCGACATTGCGAGCAAAGGTGCAATGAATCACCAAGTTGGATCCAACGATTGTGATACGACTGGTGCGGTTCTCCCAGATTTCCCATGCACGGCGCCGCATTCTAGAACAGCTTCTCAGAATGCTCTTGGAATGTCCTGTGTATCCTATTGAAGACTCTGGGTTCCCCTTTAGCTATGTTACACTGACTGTTTGGGGATCTAATCATTGCCTGTTCTCCACTTACCACGAGAGATACTGTTCAACTTCTGGGCAGTCGTTCGCTTGTGCAAATTCGCGGCGGTTGACTTCGGCATGTTACTGAGTGCTCAACCGGTCAGTCTACAACCAACTTATGCCAGCTAGCAGAGGAATCTACCTCGAACGATGACAACGCAATCAACAGGCACTTCACCATCCTATAATGGTGTACAACTCCTGAACACTTCTCACCCACCTACATAGATCCTCATGCACGTCATCCAATGAAAGATCTTTCTTCCGGCTCTGCCCAATCCTCTCCTATCCTCCTGCTCAACCACCAGCTCCTACGCAGCACTCAGTTGACTTCCCGCTCAGGTGCTCCCAATGATGTTACTAGCTTTTGCTTGGCCCCTTCCCTTCGTCTTCTTTCCTCTAGGCTATCTGCCCATGCCTATCTCGGCCCTCTATCCGTCGTTGGAGGCCTTCACCACTCCCCTCGACAACATCACCTCTGAATCCCACGCAGCCCTCTCACCGCCTTCCCGCGCAACAGTCTGATTGGGCCGCGCAACAGTCTGATTGGGCCGAGCACTCAACGCCATCACACCCACTCAGCGATTGCCGGAGTACTCCATCTCCGTCACCGTCCTCGCCACGCCTACTAACCGCAAACCGCACAGAGCAAGGCGACGGCACCCGCACTAGACGACAGCACCTAGTCACTCACCTACGGTGAGCTGAATCGACGCTAAGATACCTACCATATCCATCTTCTGCTTCGCCAGAAGTAACTATGTACTTTACTTCCATCAAAGTGTTTCGCCACAGCCCTAGGTGAGCCCTTTGATACGAGGACCTTCATTTAGTCACCGAGCAATGTGGAAGTCTGATCGGCGTGTAGAGCAGGCGTTGAACGGACGCTGTGATGGGATGTGTGGGCGCTACTGTGTAGTGATAATGAGGATGTTATACTGGTGGCTTCCTGGAGTCCATCACTGATGTCAAGCAAATATTTGGTTATTTCGAGTGACCGTGTGACCGACAGTGTGATGGCAATAGTGAGCTGAAAGTGTCTATTTAAATCTCACGTGATGGGATATGTTTTGCTGATAGAAAATAGCATATGCAGTCGAGGTATGTACTAGTATTCCAGATGCTTGACCAACCTGTGGTGGAAGCGAAATAAAGGTATTTGTGGTAATGACAATTTAGCAACCTGTATCAAACCACCAACATGATGCTTCACAACTTTCAACCATACTCGTATTTCGAAATCGAACCCCAGTCACTCCCGGCCCTCTATTCGCGCGAAGCCAACAATCAATCTCCAGCTCGGCAATCCCCCAACCAAACATCACACTTAACCCAACCATCTAGGGTGTCCCTGTTCTTGGCAGACTAACAACTTTCGGACAGATACCAGGCGTATCGCTTGTGCCCGTCAGACAAGCTCCGAAGCCGGGGATCGCGGTCGCTTTCGAACATATGCCTGCGAAGCCGCCGGCGGCGTTGATGCAGGGGAGCGCCTCGAAGACGACTTGGCCGATACAGTTGGCGCATTTGGCGTCTTGGAGGACGTTGAGATCTCTGTGTAGAGTGATGTGTTAGATCATGCGGTGATGGGCTATGGCGCAAGGGAGATGGGGCGTGTGGGTGGTTGGGAGAGATGAGACTTACTCTTCTATGAAGGCGAGCAAGCACTTCCCGCCACATTTGATGCCGTCCCATAGATCTGTCATTATACCCTAAGGAGCGAGAGATACAATCAGCAGATGGCACTCGACTCTATTAATCAAAGCAAACAACGAGACAAGAACAAATGAAGAGACTGGTAAGCGTTACCTGCCATGGGCAAGGCTTGTTGATAGAAGCAGCGACAGGCGCAACGCCAAGGTATTGGTCCCAGTTGGTTTTCTGGATGATGGTGGGACAATTCTTAGAATTGGGGACCAGCCCTAAGGGGCCCAGGTTCGTCGGATTCCAGCCTGGAGGTATATGGTTCTCAATACCATTGACAGCTCCGTTGAGTATATTTCCAGGGTTGAAATTGGGGAGGTTGGGGAGACTGGGGAGATCGGGGTCGCGGGCTATGAGGTCTGCGTCTATGGCGGCGGCAGAGCTTGATCTGACTAGGACGGCGGCAGAACTTGATCTCACTAGGGCGGCGACTAGGAGGGTGGAAATTGAGGCGGTGAGATACATGGTTCGGTCCGTTGCTTTGCTTGATGGATGATCCGCGTTAAGGACGAAGAGCTATTGGCTTGAGACAGCGCTGAGGACGATATGAGGTTCTCGGGATGAAATTGAACCCGAATGGAGAAACCACCAACAATCCGACGTCCTTGAGTGAAGCAGTGATAACGAGAGAAGATTGCGCGGTGAAACCGAGATGGAAAGAGGCAGGTTACGGAATATAAACAAAACCGAATGGACCATCGCGTCCCAACAATTCTCTCACCCTGTGTCCAGCACTGCCTCAGACAAAAATGCTGTGGTCGGCTCACTGGAAACATGCCGCTGTATCACTATCCATGAAGCGCAACACACGCTTAGTGATCTGGTGGCTTTTCACATGCATGTGCGCTGCGTTGTCGGATGGTGAGACTGCATGAAAAAATTCCGACAACGTGGTGGAGGCCATTGAAACGAGACCGCTGTTTCCAAAGGCCTTTTGACTGAGGAAGAAATCGTGAGAATTCTTCCGAGCAAATGCCCCATCGTCGCTTGGTGTTGCGGCTCAACTTGAAACGAGGCGATGCTACCCGCGATAGACGACGTCATACTGCTGTCTCAGCCTCGTACCTTACATAAAGTCCTCAAACAGTCTCGGTGGTATATCTCATCCCCGATTTGATTTCTCACAGCCTTCAAGCCGGGCGAGAATGACCAAGTTTCAGCAACACGGCTGGGTTCTCACTGAGTATACACCCTTGCGGGTATCGCCAGCAGCTCACACCCATGTGACGGTCCGCGGCGAAGTTTTGTTTTGCCAACAGTGTCAACTACTCTTCTGATAAGGCATGGATCGGTCAAAAGTCACTGACTGGTCAATGGGTTTTCCTTGATAAGTCTTTGATGCTCATGTTGTGAGCAACTCTCCACTGCGAAAATTGCACAGGCCGAGGCTGAGAACATATGAGTCAGGGCAACGGTAGATTGTTCACAGAGAAGGCTCGATTCCAAGTCAAGATTGAAGCAAGGCATTCGACAACAGCTCGACAGGAACATCGCGGTACTGCACTGCTCCGCTTAGAGTGCGCACACCCTGTTAATTGATTCCATCCTCGAGCGGATCCGTGGTGTCGTCCTCAGGCTTCTCATCATCGCTGCGCAAAACAGAATACTGGGAAAGATGTGAAGGAAACACGGTGAAAGATCACATCGAAAGAACGCAGACCCAATGGCGCGGAAGTCTGCCTGATGAGGCTCCAGCTCATGGGGGCTGAGGGCTTGGCTCCTTTATTCCACCACAATTTCTTGCGAGGAACTTCCACCCAGGTCTGTGAATGGTAAGCCGTCTTGAACGACACTGTCCTGATGCTTGCTGTACCGAAGCTTTGTGGGAGCTCGAGGAACTCAGTTCGACGTACTGCAGGCTGAAGGTAAGAAAGACCGTCGACGGCACCGAAAGCATCCCCTACTTTTGTACTTGTTCGCATCGGTATTATCAGAGCTTATCAAACTACAACCCACCGTGCCGCACAGAGTCCTCAATCCACCATCAATTCAATGAGTATGACAATAGTCTACTACTACCTTACAGATCCATTCTTTGCTTCCCAGACTAATCAAACCACCATTCAACCTCCCCCTCCTTACAAACCCACCCCGAACCCACCACCTCCTCTCTCTACCTTTCCCCCTACGTACTGCAATCCCCTTACAAACCATCACCTCCCAACACCACCACCCTTCTCCCACAGATCCCCGCGCTAAATCACCCCCCTCTCCAAGCGCGTCAATGAATAGATAGTTATGCATCTCACACTCGGTACATGTTGTAGCACGGGAATACATCCACGCTCTCCTCTTCTCGATGTGCTACTTGTATTCACGATGGGCACATATCTTGGTTTTTGTCTCCAGCACACCTTCAACGGACACGTCTTTGTAGCAATACACGTCAGCACCGAAATAGCAATCCAGGAATGTCCGCACAACAGCAGTGCCATGACAGCAAAAAGAGTTTGGATGGTGGTGTGATCGATTCGATTGCGATAGCTACAAAGATTACAGTTAGATGATCTGGCACTATGTTGGTTTGTACAAGGTCGCATTGTCTTTAGGATCATTCACTTAGGGCCGGATCTGAAGGATGACTGCGGTGATCTGTAGAGGATCATGGGATGGTTGTAGTGTTGGGACGTGAAGTCTCGCAACGAAAGCTCTGCACCTGATAAAGAATAGCCTCGTTGTTTGATGTGGAATGTACTTTTATTGCAGCTCTCGCTGTCACGTAGCAGCAAAACACCCCTGCATATACCGCTGAAATCCAATCCAATCCATTCCTGTTGCCCTCCGATCAATCCATTTTCCAACGTCCAAATATGTGCTGACCCTAACGCCTCACATAACCAAATCCCTCTAATCTATCCATCCATTACAAGAACTCATCGTCCATCATACTCAAATCCGGGCCCCAAGCCGGCCTCGGAATCCTCGAATCCCTACTAACCGGCTGCGGCACCCCGGTCACGCCCGCATTCCCCTTCGAAAACCCTTCCAGAAATCCAAATAACCGCGCAAAAAGTCTGATCAGAAGAACGAGAATAAACCATAAAGGCTTTAGGAGGAGAGAGATCGGTGAGCGCCAGAACATGGTGAGCGCTGCAAAGGGAGGGCGGGGAGCGTGGATGTCGACGCCGTAGCCGACCATCGAGGTGGCATAGGCCTTGTGGCAGTACATCTCGCTGTCCGGAAAGTCGTCAGTATTGGTTTTGCTAGCAAGTGACAAAAGGAAGGAAAACCCATTGACTTACCACACGGTGAGCTCTGTGATTAACCAAGCCCAGCCCAGCAATGTGAAAAGACCAAGCCAAGTTAGCTTTAGCCGTTCACCCTTCCGCCATGTCCATAGTCGCGGTATCGGAATCGAGATCTGCCATCCTCTCTCGCCGCCACGCCACATACCCACATCATCATTCCTGCCAGAACACCCACATTTCTCACAAGGCCAAATGAAATCGTGAAACTCTCCACCCTCATTGCAGACCTGCTGCGCAAGCTTGGAGATGCCCCGTTTCGCGTCATGGATACTGAGGCCGAGCGCTTTGAGCCGTGCATTCATGCGTTCGTATGCGAGCATTTCGTTTTGCCGTTCCCGCTCTTTCTGCGTCAGTGGCCTTCGTTCAGAGTTTACTAAGGACAGCTTGTCATCATCAGGTGTCAGGAGGGTAAAGAGGTCGGGTTCGTCTGCGATCAACTCTTCCAAGCTCTGTAGGGTGTCATCGCCCAAAGGCGACTCCTCGTCCTCATCTGTATTGGGCCCGGCACCGTTCTGCAGAGCGCTTCTTCGCGCTTCGTCTAGAAGGGTAGCAAGTGCTGACTTTGGTTTTTCTGGCTCATTGTGTTTTGGTGGTCGATTATCCAAAACACTGCTTCGCCCACGGGATGAATTCTTGCTAGGACCACTAATGACATCGCGTAAACCGAGACTAGAAAGCTCCTCATCCACACCAAAGGTCATGTCTTTCACATCTTCAAGGTCCGCTGGCGTTGGTAACGGAAGACCGCGGCCGCCGGTTGGCAATGGAGTATCAACCCATGCTCCAGTCACGATTGGTGTCTTCATGGGTCCATTTTGTCGAGGACGTTGAGGAGTGGTGTTGGTTTTATCTTTGGTTTCGCTTTGGGGCGTCTTATCAGGGTCTTCAGGCTTGTCAGAGTCGGCGCTCTCGTTTTGCTTAGTACTCGAGTTGTCCTGTTTAGGCTGGGGAACGGCCTGAAGGCGCTCTTCATGTTCTGTCTCAGATGCAGGCTGCTCTTGCTCGTCACCCGCCTCCTTTGCTGGGCTTGGACTTGGACTTGCACTAGTAGCTCTAGCTAGCTGCCGAAGAAGAGCAAGAGAGTCTTGCCTTTCATGGTTACGTCGTCTGTCTTTCTCGTTTTGACCATGATCAGACCTTGCCACTCCGCTCCCTTTTTCATGTTCGTTTCTTGTACCTCTGTGAATGACAACAGGCGTGTTGGGAATCGGATTGCCGTTATCCTCCAGCGTTGTCTGACGATTGTTGTGATGATTTCCTGATGGTGAAGACAACCTCCTTTCGGCCTGATCCGTAGTTGCATCTGGCTCAACTTGCGGCTCGTCCATCGGCACACTCGGTGAACGCCTCCTTAGCTGCTCTTTCGACGTCTTTTCCCGAATCTCACCAAGCCGGCTTGTAGTCACCGCTCTTCGCTCAAGATTTTCGATTTCGCGATCCCGTATACGGTCCAACGTCGAGTTCTTGATCCTGATAGGCGGGCTATTTGAGATTTGTAAAGACCTTGCAGTAAAATCTTCGTCGTTGATCTCCCATTGCCGTATACTATCCAATGAGGTGTTCCTTCTATTAGTTGATGTAGGCGTTGATCCTCGTGATACTGATCCCCCTAGAGAAGACCCATTTTCTATCGAAGGCAGCGGTACTTCTACTGCAGCCAAGATCCAATCTACATTCTGCTCGGCCGCTAGCGTTTCATTCGCCTTGGTAGTAATCGGATCTCGATCTTTGCCGAGCTTTGGTGAATCTCCAGTAAGTCGTCCGCGCCCGCTTTTGCTATTGATTCTACAGAGCCAGTCCTTCCCACCACTGCCCTTCCGACCCCAGGCCATTGGAACATTAACTGGCGGCTCTGACCTGTCGCTGGTGACGCTCCCCTCCCCTGTACCGTTCAAGCTGATGTTCACTGTCCCATGACTGCCATTCTTCCGCCGTAAATTCTCCACAGTCAATCCGACCCTCTCCCCCACCCTTGCCTTTCTGAAAATCTGCCCACTTCTCAGCACAGTATTCACCCGTTGTTCGTCCCTCGCGTGCTTCGCCAATGCCCTTCCGAACGAGTCATCAGTCGCATTCTCCAGGAAGCTCATGCTTGAGCTTCCTTCAGATCCCTCCATGCTACCTTCTATCTCTCTCGCCTCTTCTTCCGCAGCAGCGATCTCGTCGACTAGTCCCGAAGCTCTTGACAACCCACGCCGTGAAACCCTGAGTGGTATAGGCGACGCCGAATTTTGTATCCTTTCCACTCGTTCGCGGTCTCTCTCCATAGACTCGCCACGATATGTGTCGGAGTTTAGATAGCCTGTCAGGTCTGCCACAGACTCGTCTTCTTGAGCGGCCAGGTTCTCTTCGTCAACGATGCGCTGGTATGCTTCAGCAAGACCCCGGGGCGGACTGGAAGCCGACGATGGTGCTGACAATATTGCTGCTGACCTGCCTCTTGGTGGGCTTGGTGTCGAGTGGTTTGGTTGTACTTCAGTAGACCCAGGAGATGGTCGGGCTTTGATTTGCGTAGGACGAGGTTTCGTGGTGTGTTCAGTACGGTTCTTCTCAGATGACGAAGATGACGGAGGTCTGTTTTCGTTTCTGCCATTGCCTGTAGCCTCAAAAGCTGCCTTCAGAGTCCTCGCGCCGCCAAGCGCCCGCCGTGGTCTGGCGCCGACGCCTGTATCTCTAGCTTGTTTGGGTGGACTGGGGCTTGGAATATAAGACGTATTCAGACTGTCCGTGAAAAACTCTTGCTGCTGTAAAGGCCGCCGTGACACGAAAAGAGGTCTCTCACGGTTTGGGTAGGAAGATCGTGCATCTTGAGTTTGTTTGGGCTTGTCGCGCGCTGATTCAAAGGCAGAAGAAGACATTGTCATCGATCTTCAGCCTCTGCCAGCACGTCTTTGCATTGGTGTAACCATCTGAAGCGAAGGACAATCACAACGGCGGGCTGATTGGGAGTTCGTAGCCGCTTTGTTGTTTGCTACCTCATCGCGTGCTGGTAGTGGCGATATCGAGTCGCGATTCGTTAGGCGGGCCTATGCAACGCTAACACAGACAGGGGATCAGCATCACAACAAATCTTCATTTCATATCGTACATGTACTCTAAGGCTTACCGAAAACAAAATTGGCAGTCTTCACACAAGATGGCATGCTGTCCATCATTCCAGCATGTTATTCTTGGTCAAAGCAAGCTGTTCAATTTTGGGGCACGCTTTTCAATGTTCTAGCATGTTGTCCAGTCCACCATCGTGACCAGCCACCCATCCTTGTGGTACTGTGATCCAAGTCCTTGCATAATGTGTGACGGCAGGAAATGCTAAACTATGCCAACACAAGACTGACTCTGTACATTTCTGGGGGCTTCATCAGGTGCAAAGAGAACGTCAAGTCAGTAGTGCGGTATAGGGAAGCCGCCAACAATATGAGACGAAGCTCACTGCATCAGAAGTCCCTGCATAATCATTGGTGCTACCTCCAACCTCGTATTTCCGATATGCGTGAAGGAAGGCCAAGATCTAAGTCCATACACAAACAATGCTATACACATCTGCAATAGGCACATGGCGCCTGAGCTGACCCATAGTGGGCCCCTTGACCGATGTGGCAGCGTCAGAAGTATCCTTGCGTACGTTCGGTGGCCGGTGTCGTTCACCAGAGATCCAGGAACTTTAGGATTAGCTACCTGTGAAATGGGATATGAGAATGCATGCGGTGCGGCTTACAATGTCAAAAGCTCTAACGTGGCGTTTCGCATGTAGCCTGGCCGTTGTATGTAGCGAAGTCAGCACGTTCGTACTGGAGTTCCCGACGTTATTCTTGCCGTGAAGTCTCTGAGACAATGCGGGACCTGGGAGACATGTGCTCTGATCTCTAGGTCGAGGTTGTGTTGATCGAAAGATGTAACCGCCTTGAGCACAAATGTAGCTTCCAGAGCCGGATCGTAGGATATCCGTGAAACCAACCACTGCAGGCCATCTCGTGTAGACGAGCACAATAGCCTCACTGAGTCCCTTGAGAGGTGTTCGCTGAATGCAAGACCTTCTGAGATCGTCGAGTACTCTCGACCTGCTTAGCAACTCTAGAGCGGGAGTGTGGTGTCTTCGTCCGACAACATGCATCAGAAGGGTAAAAGCAATGATCCAGGCTTCCAGGGCCCTTGAGCTCATCATAGCCTCACATGCAAAGAGACCGAAGGACGGAAATTACTGGGTCTTCAGTGTCTTGTTGAAGGCTGAGACCACCTGCGCCAGACATCCCAATACGAACCGGTATCGACACCGTTGCTTGAGAACGCCTGAACTTAGCCCGTGAATCTTGACCAAGGGTTTTGCAGGTGTACCAATGGTAAAAACGGCATTACCGACAGGATGGTAATTGAGCAAGGACAAATCGCTCGTGGATATTTGATGCTAAGAAAACTCTTCAGACTTCTGAAATGTCTGAGCTGAGTAAGGCAGCAGCCTTTGTTGGTAGAGAGCGAAGCTAGAGAAGGAAGTCGATTGACATGGCCTGAGGGAAGATAATGTGGATAATCCAACGACGGAGTAAGAGACAGGCTTGGTGGGTCAGACAAGATGCACCAAGCGCAATAGGCAATTGAAATCTACACATATCAGAGAACCAGTAGATTCAAGAACTTGAACAGTAGTAAGAAGCAGTCAAGTAAAACATAGAAAGCGGAGCGTGCAGGCGCCGCAGGGTGCAACAGATTAGGCTCGGAATGACTCAGGACAGGACATCAGCACAGAACCTTCTGAACAAATCCGGCAAGGAGAAGGACATGATGCAGAGTTAGTGAAGGAGACATGTGACTAAGATAGTATAAAAGGGCCATGACTAAGGTAGTCACTAGAAAGAGGGTACTCAGATTGAATAATTTATTATCAGTTGCCAGCTCACTGCCGCAGTACGACAGTGAGCATCATACAGCGGTGAAAAATCAATACAAACGTTATAAAATTAGTACAGAGATTCATAGGGCAGTAATTAGAGCAGAATACTGTATAAGAGACTGAAGGTGATAAGAAAAGAGAAGATCAGCAAGAAGAACACCTCATAAGTTGTATCCGAGTATGTGTCTGATTTTGTGTCTACTACTCATAGTTCATAGAAGGTATCTTAGAGTTGAGGTAGACATCAAAGTAGTGTGAGGCGCCTCAGCTAGTCCTGCACCTCATGTTGCTCCTACCTGAATTCAATTAAGAGGTCCTGAAGCCGGATGAGGCTGGAGGCTCAAAGAAAGATATATCGACGTGGATACCTTCAATGACAGGATCTCGATGCAGTAAAGAGCTGAAGTCGCTAAGACCGCTGCGCAGCATCTTCTCAATGTAGTATCTGTAACGAAACGTCGCTATCGAAGGGTTCTACGCCAACCGCGGGAAGCGAAAGTGCTGAAGCTCGCTCTATCAAGGAGATGCTTGGCATCAACAACAACATCATGAGCTTCAGTACCGTGAGCCATCGAGGGGATTCAACAGAGCTCGCGCGGGATGTGATGTTGCAACCTGTTTGACTCTCTTCACCTTCAGCCTCTCCCGTGTATCTCTCAAGCTCCCCAGAATTGGACTCCGCTATACTGGACGGGGTCTAGGAGATTACGAGAATCCATCTTGACAGCAACAATCACGGTGTGAGTAACAAGTAACGGCCACGTTTTGTGGCCGCGAAGCTTTTACTGATAACTCAAGACCATCTGCCAAGACGATGTCGTGGTTCTCTATCCTACCCGCTCAGCTCACTGTCCTTGAGACTTGGATCATCCGATTCTTTGTAAGCTCGCATTCAATAATGTGCTGGTAATAAAGCAAGTTGTAGAGCCTAGTCTAATGGCATGAAAGGTTCTTCTAGGCATCCTCACCATCGGCCCGTGGGCTCTCTTAATCGCCTATGACCTCATGTTGTACATTTTCCGAGCAGCAACGTACGAGATACCTTATATTGGTGGCCGAGCGCGCGGTAGGCAACGTCCTCGGGCTCCAAGTCTGGCAGAGAGGCCAAGTGGACGGCCACGTACTTTCAGTATTACGAGACCTCTGTCCAGCTCAGGTGAACCGATAAGTAAGGAAGGCTTAAAAGGTAGATCAGGGTCTTCTGGTGCCAGGAGTAACGATGCCATTGTATTTGAAGATACATGAAGACGTCGAAGACACGCACGCAGAACTCCTGAAGCCACCGGATACAGGTCTTCGACAACAGGGTTATGATTATACATGGAACTAACAACGGCAGGAAACACCACTTCCTTAGCCCAGATCAACTGCATAGCATTATACTCTGTGCCTAAACGAAAGAGGTAGAGGTTCACGATTGTCGAAGCATGATTGAGATCAATACCGTTGCAATGACGGGAAGGGGATTGCGGCGCGGAGGTTGTCATCGTACTCACTGGCGTAAAGCATGTCCGAGCAGTCAGACCTTTCATTAAGGGATGTCTAAGCTATCTATCAGCTCTCGCCGGTCTCTCAGCGTCAAGAGTGCTTCTTTCTATTTGCTTCTGTCATTAGGCCAGCTATGCTCTCCGATCCAGGCTACATGAGCTAAATAAGTTATGGAATCAACAAACATGTCTGTCGAACCTCAACGTGTTGTACTACGCTCCGCATTCCTTCACCAAATGGCGGAACTGCTTTGTCAGGAAATGGTTTGCACTTTGTTTGACCTCCACGTTGTAAAATGCTAGTCCCGATCATCAGACTTGTGCAATCAGCCAATCCGTACTTCTTATTGTCTCCTGGGATTTCTTAATGCACCACCAACTTGGAGGGGCTTTTTTACATTATGCAGCCTTCCGAACGAGCTCCGATTTCCCAACAAGGTCTATGTGGTGCGAGGACAACACGACGTTGGGCCATGCGCGTATGCGCCTGACTCTCGTTTGGTTGCAACGTACCACGGGTATCCTTGCGTGGGTGCCTACCGCTGTTGCTATATTGAGGATCTTGACTCAGCTTGTTGGCCTTATCCGACGGGTGTGACTTGCACTTATAATCACCAGTCTCTTCACAATTACTGTTTTTTGCCCTCATCCTTCGATCACTGTCACCACTCTCATTGCTAGGCAAGTCTCGCACACTACCATTCTTGCTTCTATGCACTCTCCTCGAATCTCAAAGGCTCAGATGATGTCCATCCGCCATTCAGACGATCGATACGGCTCTCTACCCAGCACACCAATGTACGGGATAGATCCTCGGCCGCACGATATGGCCCTTGCCATGGATCATGCTCGAATGGCGGTAGAGGCTCCCGACTACTTCTCTGGGAGTCCACGTTATGGCGGCAGTTTACGGCCGAGATCGCCCTTTCCAAGTAGTTACGATCACGAAAATTATGGTGGTTATGGGCATGAGTTGGGTCTTCATGAGTTAATTAGGAGGTACGAATGCAATGTCTCTGTTGTCGAGTGTGAACCAAGGCTGATATCTGTGACCACCATACACAGAACGAATCTCGCGGCCGCGCTCGCAAATGGCAACATCGGCCCTAGAGCTCAGTATAGCCAGGTTCACCCGTTTATCTGCCATGACGGCCGATATCCGCAAGATTTCGAAATCCCAAGAACTGTAGAGTCAATGAGAATTCTTGACAGTGAGTTACAGGTCTCGTGCTTTCATACAGTAAAGCATATTGACCATGGCTACTGCTAGACGCCCAGCTGGATCGCATTCTGCAGGCGTATCGGCTTCCACTGGATCTCCGATCTGTCCACAGCAGCATAAACTCCAGAGAGACACTCAGTAGCAGCCGTGTCAGGCAGGGAAAGCTACAGATTCTACTGGAGTTTCTAGGTGTGACCAAGCTCACAGAGCACGAAAAGCTCAAAAGGGGAATGTACTAGGATTCGACTTCGAGGCTAATTGCGATGTTGGCTTACGTTGTGGGGAATGATTGCAGCGAATTTTGGTTCTTCTCAGGGCATATCCTTCCATCCATAAATTGTTTCTCCCGTGGTCTTCATAAAGGAAACTGAAACGCTTGTCCGAATCAGGCGTCTTATTCCGCACCCAGCGCTAAGGTATCGGCAATGGCGGTCATGCACTTCCCCACAAATCAGTCATTGTATCTCTCTATATATCACGCATTGAATGGTTCAACCGTATTTACAAACGGATGTATTTCGTACAAGCAGTTCGTCATTCTTTGATGCTTATGATATTAAATGAATAAGTAGCCCTTGCTGGGAATTCAACATTTGGCATTGTAATGGGCCTTGGACTTTGGCCCTTGGGCTTCGTTCTGTTGCTTGTTATTTCATTTGCTTTCTGCACATCTAGGCTTTACCCTTATTCATTGCGCGCTATAGCAAAATATAAGGTAGGTCTTTCAGTGAAAAGTTGAGGCCCATGCGCTTTTGGGGGTTTCCGCAACCCTCTTTGCGCGTGCTACTAGCCCCGATCCAGAATACTTTGTCTTTTCCCATTTCTGAACACTGATATCTTGACCTAATAGAAGTCAACCCGACGAAATGTTCTCAAAGCCCAGCGAGTAGAATCTCCCGACTTTTCCCCCATCACGCCGCTACCTGATTTCGACTGGCGTACCGCAGAACCCCTTAAGCTCCGACCCTTCAAGCCCGGATACCACCTGACCATGGGTACGTATCAAACCTCAACCCACTCAACTCACCATCACTGACACCCATCCTAGCCCTCGAAGCAAGCACCGCATCCGAACTCATCCAAATAGACAAGAACTACCTATCCCGCATCGCCCTCCGCAAGCAAATCATGGCCTCCCATCCCCACACCGTCCTCGGCGCCAACACCGCAGTCCAACCCGCCGTCAACGAGCTCTACACCTGGCTAACAAACACCTACCTCCCCACCCGCTTCCCCCTCCTCTTCTTCCTCCGCCCCTCCTCCTCCTCCTCCTCCACCCAGCACCACCACACCCTCCACAACACCGCCACAAACGACACTTATCCTCTCACCCCCCCGGCCTCCCCAATCGACACCCTCCGCCTCCTCGGCACCGCTCTCGACGACGATATCCTCTTCCTCCTCCCCTCGCCCGACGACGGCGCCGGCGACGGCGACGGCTACTCGCTCCAAGGCTTCGTGACGTGCTTCCCCAGCGGCTTCGACACGAGTCGGAAACTGGGGCTCAAGGTGCGCGATATCCACGGCACGGTGCCGGGGTATCGGGCGAAGTTAGAGACGGGGATGGAGAGGTTTTTCGCGAGGTTGGAGGTTGGGCGGTTTGCCAGGAGAGTCAATGTCCGTCTGTTTTCCCCAACGGCCCCGCGCGCGCGCGCGGCAGATTCGGGAGAGTGGTGGCTGATGGAGAGGGTATGGTAGTGGAGTATCACGACGCATGGTCGCCTATTCACCCCCTTCGGCAACCATCTCTACCAAGGCGAATGTCCCGAGTCCGAAGCCGTCGATCTCTCAAACGCACGTCCCCCCTCTCATCTCCTTACCCACGGTCCGATTGACGACCGTCCTGAAGACACATCTCCGCTGCGAGCGCCAAACCCTCCACCGCCTCCCCGGATCCGAAGCAATCGTCTTCTCATTCAAGACCTATCTCTACCCTCTATCGGAGATTAAGAACGAAGGGCTGGGCGAAGAGCTGGCGCAGGCGGTGGATGGGCTGAAGGGCGGGAGTGTGCCGGGGATGCATTTTTATAAGAGGGCTGTTGTTTGGGGGGAGGTGGTGAAGGCGTATCTGAGGAGTTAGGTGTCGAGCGAGGCTGGAGTAGTTCGTCCGGAGTGTGGAATTTGTAAGAAGGGTGGGGTCGTGGAGGGAGCGCTTTCAATATGCATATGCCGTCACATCTGGGGTTTAGGTAGACAGACCGAAACAGTAAAACATACTCACAGCCCTTTGCGAGCGGCGGCCTACATTCTGCCCGCCCGCCGTCAGGCCCCGCTCAATCTTTCTCGTGATCCAAATCTCTACACTCAAGCAATTCATTGGCTTTGTGATGGCGAACCCACCACCGGCACAATGACTCTGTGTCTTCTGGTATACTCTGATATTGAAGAGGGGGATATGACTATAGTATGGGGTGTACGAATACCAGTCCGATGAATATCAGCTACCCAAAACATATGCATGAAAGGAAGAGCGGATGACGATAGTAATGTAGTGTTATCCCGATGAAGTAAAGCTAGCCCATAAAGGAGTGGTGCTCGCTATAAAAGTCGGCGAAAGACGGCTCCAGATCCCCATGGAGAAACAAACATCGTAAGTCAATCAAAATACAGTAGAAATATACGTTGTTGAACAACTAGCATCTGCACTGGATGTCAAGAGGAGTGTACTGGTGGCTCGTGTATGTAACCAAGTACGACCCGAAGGTGAAGGACACCAGGCCGTAAACCTATAAGAGGACTGCCAAAAGGTGAAGAACTTTTATCGCATCATGGTAGGGTATCACGGTTGAAGAAAGAGAAAACATAAGCGCTACAATAAAGGCCGCCGTGTACTGTGTTCCCGGATCTGTCATGTAGGTAGCTTTAGGATACTCCCCCAAGGTCATCGATTATGTCCATGAAGCTTAGAGCATCTACCAGAAGGCATGCTTCAGTCAACTGAATCAGTGTGTGCAGGAGTGGTAAGTGATACTAACCGTCTTCAGTCGTGAAGCTCAACTCGTGTTCCCCTCCTGGACCATATTGAGGCGTGTAGTCTGGAGCAAACACGTATCGATTCAGATCCCTAAGATGAATCACTCTGGAACTCCTCCCACGCGTCATCCATGTACTTGAGGCTATGTGATGCGTGATAAAGGCCGTCCAGATAGGTGTCCTACATATATAAGTGTCTGTTATTCGACAACAATCGTAGAGTGAGTCCCACCTTTTCATTTCACCAGCGAGTGCAGACGCTTGTATTCGGATACCTTTAGAGTCTCTGTCCTGGTAAACGCGCAGAGCATGAAGGTAGCTGTCATCGTATATCTTGCTGGAAACACTCAATAAATGTTACAAGAAATCTGCGTCTTTACTTACCCTGCAAACATCTCAACTTCTCCATGCAGCTCGTGGTCATCGATGTCCCTTACAGGACTACAAAGGTCCTGAGACCGCAAAGCAAGAAAGGTACAATAGAAGAGAACCATACCTGATGATCTCGTCAGCTAACTTCTGTTTCGGGATAATTAAAGGAAAGCTCACGCTCGTACGTAGGGAATCTTAAATTGGCCCACAGTTCCAGAGATCGGCCTGATCGACTCGGTCTTCCGAGCTGTATGCAAGACTCGACCCGAAGCGCCTTCAGTGAGGAAAGAGGCAGACAGCATTGTGTCCGTCGATTGGGACGCGAAGATCTGCAGAGAATCCTAACTCGACAGTCTGATTGTCTCAGATAGAGGTGGACAATCAGATCTCGGTTTTCGAAAGGCCTATAACGATCAGCTATGACACGGTATGACTTCGTAAGGGCTATGCGTACAACTCGCAGAGTCTATCATATTCTTGGGCCAGTCTAGATCCAGCATCGGGCATATGTGGGCCTAGGCACGCCGACCTAGATAAAGTTATTAGACTTGTCGTTGACATGAAAGCAAGGTAACGCACACCTGTCCTGAGGTACGAAAAGCAGTAGCCGATCGTGCCTGCTCAAACACAGTCAAGGCCCAGTGTGAGATTGCCGCATTGCTCCCGGAGGAATGGGACGAGTGGCTGGTGACTGTTGGTGAGATTGGTACTTCGGGAGCCGGCGGGGCGAATCCTGCTGGAGGGAAATATGGTGATTGAGGAGACCGCGGTTCCGGTCGTGGTCGTGGTCTCGGTCTCTCGAACGACGGCTGTCTTCTCCCTATTGTATACCGTAAGTGGAGCCAGACCAGCGATCAACGTAAGCGCATTGCTCAAAGGAAGAGGCTAGGAGCGTGCAATCACATGCAATCCTACCCTGTTGTCCAAGTGCAAGGGCATCAAACGCCGCATCCAAGCGTCCGTTTTGAACAGCCAACAGAGCCGTGATACTGCAACGAAGGATATCCATTTCCCTAGCATCAGGGGGACATCTGGAAGACATCAATCTCCTGAAATATGATACGAGGGTTGAGAACACAACCTTCGCATGATGCAACTCAATTCTAGTAAGAACTTTCGATAGCGCTCGAGACGCGCGAGTAACGTATTGCCACTCTCTCCCCGGAAGTGGTTGCAGACAACTGCCCAGACCTGCCGGTACGCCCCTACTGTTGGAGGATAACCACAATCACCCAATCGCCCGAACAGCTCGAGAGCATCTTTCATCGTCATCGATAGGCTTAATCGAACAATGTCCAGATCGTCTAGAATGTAAGTCGTTCTCTGTCCATATTCCCGAGATGCGATGTTGATATCCAGGTCTCGTAGGGCTGAACTGATGGCGTATAATTCCGCGACGAGCGCGGTTATTTCTGCATAGTGCTCAGGAAGAGCATTGACAAAACGGTCAAATCCGGCACCGACATCTCGCGCACTCTCAGCATCTGCGGCCAGTGTCATAGTCGCAGGCCCAGCATCGAGCTGTCAGGCGCACCGACGATGTTGAAGTGGAAGTCCGACAACGCGAGCACATGGCATTCAAAATCGATTCGGAATTCCCTAGAAGGCGTCGCATCGCGCTTACGGGGTAGATCAGTCCCCAAGTCGTGCGGCTCTAAGTGAAGGTGTCGGTCGTTGACGTGTCAGTCCAAAGCGGGCCACAGCGGGTGAAGCCAATGAGAGGTTTGGTCGGATGCGATTTGTCTGCTGCAAAGTAAATGTTAATAAATACATGTATGCATGATCCGTCCGATGACCCGTCTAGCGCCTCCATTATGCCTCATATTGGTACACAGTTCAGACGATAACCATCAACATCTCAAATCGAGTCCAATCGATATTGCCCTATCGAAGCTGATTCGGCAAAGGGTGAGTTGCTGCATATATATTTGAGCTTCGTGTTCAGATCCATTTGATGTGCCCTCTTGCACCCGCAATCTAAGCCCGGGGAGAATCGCGATCAGATCTGTAATGATTCCATTCTTCAGGTGGTCTTCATCCAACGGAGTGTGTATTGCTCGATTCTGGCAAATCGAAGCATTGGTGACTCGCTGTTGTGTGACGGCGGCCATGAACTTGGAGATTCGCGTACACGTAGTAAATGTCCATGTCTGCTGGGAGCAAGAGGAAGCAAGAGGAATTCCTGCAATCAATGACCACTGGGTATCTTTATAGTAGTTCTCTAAAACGTTCCAGCGGAAAGTGAGGCACTACATCAGAGTGACTCCGCCTCAATTTTGACAAAGCTCCGCCTTGTTGTGTCACGCTACGGGGACTCGTAGATAGGCGAGCAGGAACGCGTCGATGAGTGCTTGCACGCGTCTTGCGGGCGGTGAGGACAGTCCCCCGGATACATGTAAGTTGCCGTCTTCATCCACGTCATTGCACGTAAAATTCGGAGAGAACGTGATGCTTGAGCACGTAGAGCTAGTATACATAAACATCACCGTTGATCGTGCGAAAAGAGCTCCGAGGCAAGCACAAGGTTTCCATAACCGGAAGTGTGATCACACCTCAGATCGGCCTTTTGTAGCCTTCAAAGACCTAAGCTGGAAAGCCTTGCCTGATCCCGTCTGAATGGAAAGCAAAAGATGAAAAGCCGATTATCCGATCTTCGAGAGCACCCAGCCGAAAAGAGAAAATGTGTAGAGACCTCCACCGGCAAGCGAGGCGAAGCACGACCATCGAAGGCGCATTCAAGCTCGAGCAGCAAAAGACATGTGCCCCAGCCCACGGCGTGGTGTACTTGGTTGTAGTCCGATCTAGCCGGATTCTTCCTCGTCATCGCCGGCCTGTACAACGGTCAGTCAACTACGACTGTTTTCCTTTTCCTCTGGCCGTCCACAGGCTCGGGGCTCACGTTGTAGCTGGCCTTCTCGTCCTCATAACGTTTCTTGTCCGTAGCGGCCTTGGCTTCGTACGGTTGGCGCTGTTTCTCGTTCAAGGCCTTCCACCTCTCGCCAAGGACCTTGCCGACTTGACCTGAGATGCGACGATGCACGTAAGCGTGTGACCCACGACAGCCTTCAATGAATGGACAGCTCTTACCAAAGCTGATGCCAGGGTTCTCTTCTCTGACATTCTCGCGCTGCTCGTTGGCGAAGAACATGTAAGCAGAGAGACCACGCTTGGGCGCATTGGGGTCTAGAAGCTGGTCAGCGGAAGTCGAAGAAGAGAGGGAAGATTGATGGCATGGTGCGTGAGCATACCCTTCTTCTTCTTCTCGGTGGTTCTGGCCTTGGTCTTGCGAGTGGTGGTCTTTTCCTTAGGCATTTTGGTGTGTGTTTAAGGATTTGAGACTGTCAACGCCAAGAAGATCAGTACTCCCTTCGCGAAAGTAACTGGGCATCGAGAACTCTGTGGGACGATGTTGACGTAGCGCAAAGGTTGAGGGTAGCGGTGCGCGACTCCCGATACGGTCGCAAAGACGCGCGACAAATACAAATCTTCGAGCAGAAACAATTCGAAGATGTTGGATTCGAGAAAAGGAAGGCTCACCTACTCAAGAGATATGTTGTGTAAATCTGGTAAACTTATCGTAGTCCTGTGTGGTTGAGCAACTGGATCAGTCAACGAACATAACAAACAACGACATCGGGCGCGAGGAAGTGAATGCGTCAAGAAGACGAGACCAAATCAATCAAACAAGGCTCAAAAGTGCCGTTACGTTGATCGGAATGGCATGTCGGAAGCGATTGGTGTGATTGACAACCCTTGCTGAAGATATCTTAGGGAGGTGGACCTACGTTGAGCGGAAGTTGATCACAGTCCTTTGCGCTGTGCTGTGTGCTTTGCTTCGCGGCCGGCTCTCTCACTGAAGTTGTATGAGAGAGAAGAGACAGCAGGCGAAAAAGTGGGCAGAGCACAGTCTACCTAAAAAGTAACGTAGCTCACACCCAATTTCCTGGCGCTATGCGGCAACCAGTCGGCCACTCTCTGACAAAGCTATGCTCGCTTAAGCGCATACATATCATCAACCCCTCCCTACCAGAATTACTACACGTTGCTGGAATGCTCCAACCACTGTAGCTCTCCATTAGATACAGTGTTGTGTAACTAATATTACATTGAACATCAGATCGCAGCTACTGCCAAGTTCTCTTTCGTAAGGAAGCATACTTGTGTTGTATACAGGCTGCATGCCTGTTGCTCTCCGGGCCCTCTTTGTGATCCGCTCCTTGGAGTCCATCATGCGACTGGGAGCTACATGGTCATTACATGTAGCAATGTATACTGTGATCGACTGAGCTTGATCTAGTAACTTTATAGTGTAGCCTGGAGATACCTATGACGTCTCCCTTAGCATTGAAGGCATCGACGACTGTGAGAGCAACTTATGACAGTCTCTGTAGCCAGTTGTGATACAGTAAGCACCAAACGGACGGATCACTCAGTCCAGAACCAGAAACCAGAAACCAGAAACCAGGACTTTGGCTTGTAGCTCCTAATATGGACGTTCTGATCATCCGCCATCCGCTTTCGAATCACCAGTGTATGGGGCACCTTGATTAGATTGCCACGGGGCTGCGTCGTCTAAAAGGCTCCACGCTCTAATTAGTACTGAGCGATTGCGCAGAAGCCAAGCTGACCTCATATATTCAGTCTCTGCTGAGTATCTGTCTCGATGATTTTCTCTACCACCTTACGTCTCAAATGCCCTCCTGGTCCGGTGAGGATTGTAACCGTGGAGAGCAAGAACATCAACCCCCATAGGTTACTGCGTATCCTGGGACCAAAGCATGCTGCTTGGACGTCCTAGGCTTTCATGGTTCGTTGCCATTTCCGTCGTCCATGACCAGCTCTCGAAGTTCGTCATTGCGAGCCCAATCGATGCTACTGCCAACGACAACAGCGCCAATCACGTTCTTCATAATCCTCCATCTCGATCTCTGCACTTTAATTTCCTTTTCTAGATTATCCAACTGATCTCTTAATTCCGGATCGATGACATCTTCTATCCCTTCGGCTTTGCCTTCCTCAGCCAGACTTAGTAGAGTGCCGGTCAGCTCCCGATTCTTATTTGCAGTGATAACATTATCCCTTTGTGCTTCCGATAGGGAGTTCAAGGTTGAAGACAGGCTCGATGAGATGTTGGTATGCGCCATGGAGAGCACATCTCGGCGATTGACCAGAGGGAACAACACGCTAAGTACTGTTAGTGTGAAGTTCAGCCGACTCTGGGAGACCGTACCGTTCTGCGGACGTCGCATTTGCGCCGGAGTGGACTGCTTTGAGGATGGGATCAGTCATAAGAACATTCTCGATGATCTGTTTTCTTAAAGAATACGTGGCTTTGGCTTTCAGGACTCCTTGTTCAGCTGTTCTGAGCTGCTTGTCCATGTCATTGCTTCCAGAGATCTCGTTCACGGACACTGCTTAGGGTCAGCTGATTCACCGCTGTAGCCAGGAGCAAGAATCACCTGGCTGAACTGTCTTCTGAGCTTCAAATAAACTACATTCGAGCTCCAACTCATGTAGACTGTCGTACAAATCAAGTATTTGCTGTTGGCGCTCCGACAAGGATGGCACCTTGCATTGGTTGTTCCCAATCAACTCCTCATACAAGCTTTTCTCAGCACCAAAGCCGTGCAGAGATAGGTCTCCGATCGCGTCCAGTGTAGCCATGAGCTCGTAATCTATCTAGGTTGACAATGATGCTTCAAATACGCCGCTGATGGTTATAAGGTTCTAGATCATCACACTTCGCGAGTATTTGGCGATCCTTCCGTACATATGTGGCGGTGCTTAGAGTTCGCTTCCGACTTTGAATCATATCTACATGACGAGTGGCACAAAGCCCAAGCCCAAGCCGCACAACGCTTGGGACATTGAGGAAGCTCATCGTTTGGCAGCTGCGCGAGGTGGAGGGGATGTCGTTGCAAGTCTTCATAGCGCATACGGGCGAGAGTTTGCGTGCGGATCCAGTGACGTTTGCATCGTAAGTAAGCCGTTCATGCTGAGAACTACTGTCACTTCCTAAGGTGTGGAACCACTGTATGCACTATGAGCTGACCAGTCCTTTCTTCAGTCTCGACGCGTTAAAGTCATGGATCGCTCGGCATACCTCTGTCGTTGCGCAGAGGCAGATTCTTATGACTGCTCGAGGAAAGCAGGTCAGACTTCCGACTCTCTTGAACGAGGTACATATTTCAATTCTGATGACTCTGACAGGATGGCACTGATGTTTGAACAGACGGAAATCTTCGTATATGACCGGCAATACCTAGCTAATCCCACCAAGGAATTTCCAAAACATGTCCCGCCAACTATTCCAGTCCCACCGGTCTTCTCACCATCAGAACCGCCAGATACCTTATCTAATCATAACGGCCTCCAGGCGTGGCAGAACCTATTCATGAAAAGAAGAGCGTGGGCACTGGAGATTGCGGAGAAGTGTGATCCAATGACTGTTTCGGCCCGGAAGTATTACGGCGAAATTGCCATCATCGAGCAAGGAGTCGGCGTTGCGGTAGAAAACCTGAAAGCGCACGTCGGAAGCCTGGAGCAGAAATTCGGCGAGGCAAACGCCTGGGCAGGTGATGTGGTACAAGCGCAACGGACACTGATTGTGGACTGCGAGGCTGCCTTATCAAGACTTGAAAGCTTGCCAGCAGCGAAAGATTTTCTGCCCTTTATTGAAGTGGGTAACTTCACCCGTAAGGATTCCGGAACACTGTTGAGCATACGATCCGTGGCCACGCTCAAAGACTTCGTCAATGCTGAAGACGTACGGAAGGCAGGAGTACTTGGTCGCGAGGTCTCAGATCAGTTCGATAGTCGGCTGTCCGAGCTTGGAACAACTGTCAAAAGGATTTTATCTGATAGTCAGGATCTGGTTGGCATTGTAGATAAAGATACTGCTGCGTCTGTGGCGAGGAACGCCGACGACGAGGCGGGACCATTGATGGAAGACATCGAACTTATCGCGAAAAAGGTCAGCACGGATTACGAGCATGTCCTAGGGTTACAAAGCTCGTCCAAAGCCGTATCGCAGGCTTCGAAAATGGCTTTGCTGCATACGAGGAATTATCTGCCATCTTTGATGGAGCGGAGTGTTGAGATTAGCCAACAGCTACGCGCGGCCGTTGAACAAAAAAACGCATCAGCATACTCTGCAGTACGTTATATGCAGACAATCTCAGCGATTGAGTCGATGCTGGCGAATGTTCACCCACAGCTGTCAAACCTAGACGTGCAGCCTGAAAGTACCAAGGCTTTCGAGCTTCTTAGTTTCGTCACCCATCTGCCTTCAGTCTACAGCGCTCTGCTCGTTGAATCAGTCCGGCGTCGAGAATGGAGGGAGAAAATGACTAGAGATTCTTCCACTCTGGCTGAAGAGATGGCTATGTATAAGGAGGAAGAGGAAAGACGGCGCAAGAAGTGGCTAAAAAGCATGGAAGAACATGTAATTATCAACGTCGCAGATGGTAAGTCGTTTGGGATAGAAATCAACTTGCAAGGAGAAGAAAACGAATGGCCTTACGTCACTCGAGAAGACCTTTCTGCGTTTCTTGGGCAACTCAAAGCAGCGAACGGAATGGATGAAGCAGCCAAGAACATGTTGCAGCTGCTCAAGGATCTGGATACTCCGACTCGGCAGCAGACGCGAAGAGCTAAAGCATTTAAAAATGGCAGTGTTTACGATGCCGGGCTTGGAAGAAGTTCATTGCTTCTTCGAGGCGATGATGACCTACTACGGAGCTTAAAGGAAGACAAGACAAGGCTCGAAGACCGACTCAAATCCTCCGACAGTCGCGTTCGCAAGCTCGAAGACCTTCTTCACCGGCAAAGTCACATCAACAGGACATCTAGCGGCAATGACTTCCAACTACCAGGTACTCAAGGTCCAGAACAGCATTCTCCGACCCATGGCCAACTTCCACTGTCGTCTTCTCCGCGGCTGCATGACAACCTGCCACGAAGATCCTCGGTATCATCGCGGAGACTGCCCTTAGATAAAGGACCAGAAGATAAGACTTTAGCGTCAAGGATCGCGACACTGGCGGCTGAGCTAATGGCAGAGAAAGAGCACTCCGCCACTTTGCGTAAGGAAGCCGTAGCGAGAGTGAACGTTGACCATGAGTTCAAGCACCAGATCGAGGAAGCAGTTTCGACCAAAAAAGACTTGATGGACAATCTAGAAGCTCAGCAAAGGGAGTTTGATGATGAACGGAGACTTTTGGAAGACAATACGAGCAAGCTCAGGCTCAGGCTTGAAGAGGTAGAAGACGAGCTCGATAGAGTCCTCGGAAGCCGAGATAACGAGAAAGTCGGCACGGACGAGAAGGTATCAGCTCTGGAAACGGAGCTTGAGAAAGTCAGACAAGACTCAGCAGAAGAGGTGCAGAAGGCACAAGGCAAGATCGACTTTCTGCGTAACGATTATACCATGCAACGGGAAAAGGCCAATAAGCTCGAGAAGCAGAGTCAGCATACTAATGAAGAGACGAGCAGGTTCGAAAAAAAGATCATGACCCTTGAAGACCAGCTGCGGACACGGAATGAAATTCAGAACGAGCAACGGGCTGCGCTACGAGTAACTCATCATCGGCTATCGCCAGACGAAGGCGTACCAGAGGATTTCACTACTCTTGTTGAGTCCATCGAATATCTGTCTGAGCGGTCATTGACCCACATCAAGGATCTGGAGCAAGCAGTGTCCATAGCTCGAACAGACAACGAACTTCTCGATACCAGGTTAAAAGACGTCGAGGCCGAGCTTCTCCACTTGAAGGATAAGTTGGGTACTAAGGAGATGGAGACCATCTCTTTAAGAGAGACCTCAGCTGAAGAGAAAGCGAAGTACAACGCTTTGACGTCCGAGCTTGAGGATGAGCGGATGCAACTCAGCACATTACGGGCTAAGTTCGCTGCAGGGGAGACCGGTTCCGAAGCTCTGAAAGAAAGAATTGTAGAAGAAGAGAGCAAAGTCGGTGACCTGTCCGAAAAGCTTGCTACCATCCAGGCCGTTAATCAGAGCTTGGAAGGGGAACTCTCGACTGTGCAAGTCAAGTTGAAGGAGATGCAAATGAGCCAACATGCTACAAACTCGCGCCTTGAGACTCGTGGCATGCGAGCTAAGGATCTGACGCAACGGCTTTACACTTATACTGAACATATTAAAGGCGTATTGGAATATCTCGGATTCACTGTCACGTTAGAGAACGGCTCCACGATCATTCGGAGAGTTCCACGAACCATTAGCGCTAGTATTACTGTTGCCGATCCCGCATCGTCCATGAACCGCAGTCTGTCCGGCCCTCTCCCCACGAGACAGTCTTTCGAGGATCACGCAGATATTGATCTGCTTTACTGGATGCAGGCAGAAAATTCCGACGCCGAGGCCAAGAAATATGCGGCCTACCTTGACAAGGTCGGAAGCTTTAATATGGATGCCTTCATGGAGGCAATCATCAAGCGAGTGAAAGAGACGGAACACATGGCTCGCAAATGGCAGAAAGAAGCTCGTGCCTATCGAGACAAATCGCACCGTGCCCAAAGCGAGGCTCATGAGAAGATAGCGTTCAGGTCCTTCAAGGAAGGCGATCTTGCTCTGTTCCTGCCGACAAGAAATCAGGCTACGAGGCCATGGGCTGCATTCAACGTCGGAGCTCCTCACTACTTCTTGCGTGAGCAAGACTCGCACAAACTCCGGACAAGGGACTGGCTACTCGCTCGAATCTCAAAGGTTGAGGAGCGTGTGGTGGATCTTTCGAAGTCGATCAACGGCTTCAACCCAGCAAGCAGCGACCGACGTTCTATCGGCGAGGTTAGTGATGGTGGTGTTTCTGTTGACGAAGAAAATCCTTTCGAACTATCCGATGGTCTTCGATGGTACCTCCTTGATGCCGCGGAGGAGAAGCCAGGCGCACCAACTACACCAGGACTAGCTAAAAGCACCGTAGCCAGCGCACATGTAGACGCCAAAGGGAGCATTCGGATGAAAAAGTCCACAAATGGCAACGGTGCGAGTAAGACTCTGAGCAAGAGCCTAGATAGCAGAAGAAGCAGCACAGCCTCCAGAAAGGGGGTCACCCCTGCTGTTGCACATTTACCCGCGAATGGAGGATCCGCGGAAGCTTCCCGAACGAACACCTCGGCAGGCTTACCGCATGAGCTTCAGACACCTGTATCCGCTGCTGGTGCAGGCACCAACGCAGAAGACACTGCGCACAATGAAGAGGTTCGCAAAGATCTTCTATGGGGTCCATGATGTTATCAGTGGCGACGCTGACGGATCGGCTATGATAGGGAGGACGACCAGATGTTTCTCCCACTCGACTGAGGCAGCAACCTCTGACTTCGCCGAGTAAAGGTCTGGAGAAGGCCAAATCGAGAGCCTGGGACTCTCTCTGGTCACTTGATCTGAGTCTGGAGAGTGGCAAGAACACAATATGATTTACGAAGTGGCCAACTGGAGTTTTGAATTTGCGGTTGGACTTATAGGATTGCTTGGAACGCATTGCTAATTTTGATGCATAGTTTAGCATAAGCTTGGCGCTGGCTGATTCTGATTTTGATATCCCGACGCAGTGTCCTAGATACCCTTGTTGTTGTTGCTGTCGTTGTACAACTTCGTCCTCTTTAAATCCGTCTCTAAAATTGACCTCGATGCCCAAGTCGCGGCTTTTGTGCATTCATCGTCCGACCTTCCTGACTGGCCTCTCACGCGGACTGATTAGCATCTTCCACTCTATGACCTTCCGGACTGGCCTTCCACGTAGACTTGTTCATCATCTTTCACTCACTGCTAACCGATATACGGCCCAGCATGACCATGTCCATGGTCTTGAATTATCATGAAATGTCTCTACCACCGAGTTATTTCTCTAGCCCCTTCCACTGCTACTTACTTGTGCCCCGCAAACTTCCCACAAGCCCTCATCTCAACACGGTTTCTCCATCATGAAATTAGAAACCAGAACCATAGCACCCTTGGCGGACGTCTTCGTCCAGGCAAAGCACCCATTGAATATATATGGTTCCAGGTCGTAAACGATTGCCGATGTCAACAGTTGAGCACAATCACCAACATGTATGGAGGTTCCCACAACAACATATGTCATCGAGGTCTAGAACTGAAGTTCAATGGATCAAGCGCTTGCCAATGCCTGGTCATAGATTTAGGTGCATGCCCTAATAGTAACGGAGAAGGGCAGATTGAAGAAAGAAAGGCGTGAGTGACGTACTCTGAAGTCTAGGTGGAAGTGAGAGATAGAGATATCTTGAACGAAGTTACGAAACTGCAGAAATTTAGATCCGTGCGGTAACTCCAATCTCTAAACATGGCTGAGGAAGCCCTTGATACATGAAGAGCTACCGGCAGAAAAGAAGAACGCAGCAGAATATTATGTGAAAGGTGCATTCAGAGGGTAAGGGCATCTGAGGAAGCTCTCGGTCTAGCAGTTTGGAAGATTGTAATGCGGATAAGAGTTACAAGTGAGCAAATCATCTCCGTCAGTCGCTGCTGTGAGAGTGATCTCAGTCATGGTAAAAGACCTTCCGAGAATTTCAATCAACCACAGAGACAGATGAATCAAGATTTTCTAGAGTGATATGCTTCTGAAGTGAAGTGGGGTGTCTGTCTGCTTAAGGCGACCTGCATATGTTGCTGGTGATTGCTTTGTTTGTTTGACACCTGGTTTTTGCTACTCGAGAGACATTCGCCATGACTTGGTTCTGGAAGAATCATGTTTTTGTGGCCCTTCTGAAGATAAAACTCATACATCGTACAGAAAACATAGTTTGCTGGACTGTTGACACTGAGGAGCAGAATATATCAACCTCACCTAGACACCACCATGTACACGACGTTAACAACCATTACCTGGTACTCGGTGATAACCACCCTCACCATGTACTCGATGGTACTCTGTCGTCTTCAGGTCAACAAGTCTTATAACAACAACGAATATACCTCAGTGGCAGCGGACCCGGCTTTAGTCAGCCTCAAAGACTGCGCTGATATTGCAATCGACACGCGGCTACAGTGGGCTAATAAGATCATCGAAGTCTTCCAGTCAAGCACTGAATCTCACACCACCCTTCGTCCATGGGATTTCCTGCTCAGCTTGGATGGCTCTGTCGAGTTGGGCACTGTGCCAAACTCTGATGCCGACCACCACAAGGCCTATCCACCCCGATTTCGCATACCTCCTGACACTCTACTTGGATTCAATCAGGAGGACCAAATCAAGCGGGCAGAGTTCTTCGCGTTGGGCAGTCTCATATACGAGATCATGTCCGGCAAGGTGCCATTCGAGGATTTGAGCGACGACGAAGTTCAACTGGCATACAGTCGTGGAGAATTCCCTGACGACGTCAAGTCACTACCGCTCTGGCGGTCCATACTAGGATGCTGGAGTTTGGATTCTGGAAAGGAGTCAGAGGAGTTTAGTAGGTCATGCTGTCCCTTGTTTATGAACCTACAGCTCTGACCGCTTTCAAGTCGAAGCACAGGGTTCAGATGCCAAGGATTCCGGATTCTTTAGCCATGTACGCAATCACGCCGAAGCGCATCCTTACATCTTTACCTCCCAAGTAGTAGGTACGACTGTTATGGCTGCCTCAGGCGTTGCTCTGCCTGTGCTGGGTCCAGCGGGTTTTGCAGCTGTGGGACCTGCGGCAGGTTCTGCGGCCGCAGCCTGGCAAGCCTCGATCGGCGTCGTTCATGCTGGTAGTTTGTTTGCTTGGTGTCAAAGTGCGGCGATGGGTGGAGCGGCCTTAAGTGGAATCGTTGCCAGTGGCGATGGCCGCTACGGTACCGGTATTGGCTGAGAAGTTCAAGAACGTCTATCGTCAGGGTAATCCAGAGGCGTGAACGTTGCGACCGAGATCCCCCAACCCGGTTTATCTGCTATTGATTGCAGGGAGAGGTTCAGCTGGGCCGGCGGACTAGGCGTGGCCTCTAAGGACGGGATATGGAACGAAGGCTATGTTACTGGGTTACTCCGTAGTACGACGAATGGGACCTAGATCCACTGTCTGTGAAAAGCTCATCCATAATCATGCACCGTGCCAGAACGTGATAGAGAGTCATTGTGTGCAGAAGGACTGCTGCGATGTTCAGGATTTCGCAGATCTTTATATTCAAGGCTGAGTATTACCTCAGATTGATATCATCAACTTCCATCACTCTCTCAACACCAACGTCAACCTCTCATGAGCCATTTCTCTTTGCCACTCAATCTATCTTCGACTTACTGCGCCTGGCCTGTGCCTCAGGGTGATCGGGGAATCGTACGACGATCGGTGCATACTCCGTCGTCAAGGATATATCTTGAAGGCTCAATGTGCTACAAGCTGAGTCTGTAGAACTACTGCAATCCTCTAGGCAGAAGGATTGTCTTAGAGCTGTTAGTTAGGACTGCCATCCCCGGAATGAGTACCCAATGACCATGGATTTCAGGCCGCTCAAGCTGTCAAAGGACCGCACCATCAGCAATTCAGCATGAGGGCGCCCTGGGGCAATACATTTGATGACGCAGTCAATGTGATGGAACTGGTCTGAGCACCGGAAGATCGGAGTAGGATCTTCAACAACTGTGCTGCTTCGCCTACTCCTCACATCTCGGCGATTGCCAGGTATTACGGTTCGAGAGAAGAAAGAAGAAGCGATTGCTATGTCAGCTCACCATGAGCTGTCCCAGGTCTTACTTTTATTTGGCAGCACAGAGACGATAAGCTATGCATGCATTCACATTTGACAAGGCAGACTTGCTTCCTATGACGCTGCGCAGGTTTTGAGGACAACACAGGTGTGGGAGGTGAACTGGATCGCGAATGGCAAGAAAGGGACTGGAGAAATTTCAGAGCAGATGGCACCGCCAGCTGCTCATATGATCATGGTTATAGACTTCTATCAAAGGTTAGAAGACGTCTTCCTTTCCTTTTCTTCATGTCTCCAATTTGTAATCTCAGAAGTGGTGTTTGCTCCCTCCTTTTCCCCGGCCCCGGTTTTTTCGCCCGCCCGATCGGGTAAGGCGCCGCTTCGGCCACCTCGCCGCTTTCCAGCACATAAGTACTGCTCTTCCTCCGCCGTTCTTCCATTTCGCTCTCTATCCTCTCAACTCTCGCTCTCGCTCGTCCTACTTTCATGCTCGGTTCGATCATACGCCGCTCGGTCCTTCCACTTTCATCTTTGGAGCCCCCTCAGCCGCTCGGCCTCGCCGCAGCTGAAAACCATGATGGTTTGAGTCAGAAGATTGATCCACCGCTGCGACTGTGATGCTGTCACTCACCCGCTCAAAATGCCTTCGTCAATGGTCACGCCTACGATTCTTGCGATTCCACGGTCGAGTAGGATATACGAGCAAAGCTGAGTTTCGAGCCCCTTTTGCTCGAGAGACTTAATCTCCGAACCGAGTCCATCCTCATCAGGGGGATCTTCCCCATCTATGTGGCCTGTGACTTTCGAGGGCGCTTCCGCCCTATACGTGCTGCAGCAGCTACATCATTAATTTCATTGGCTTCTTCGGACTCATGCTCTGATGGCTTATTTGACTGCTGTCATTCTAACGAGATCGGTGACGCTGTGGCATTGATTGCTCTGGGTACAATTCATCCACTTCATCGGAGGCAGGATTTGAACGACCGACCCGCAGAGTACGTCATGTTGTCAGCTCAGGAGAGGGCTGGGGTGCTTTCGACTTCCGAGATCTGTCACGCTTTGCCTTCGTCTTACTCATTGGTGATACTGCTTGTGCGTGCTGGACCTCCGTTGGTGTTCTCTCCCCAGACTGGTCCCTGTCTCTGGTTTCCGTTGATGAAACAACTGCTGCGCGCCGCCTTTGACCGCTGCAAGATGCATCTCTCGGACTTTCCGTAACTTCATCGCTTACAATAGAAGGTCGTGACCTCTTGCGCTTCGTGTTTGATGTTCTTACCGGATTGACTTCATTGGCCGTAGGCTCTTTCACAATTTTGGGAGTGCTGAGTCCAGCTTGCACTCTAGATTGCTCAACAGGTTCTTCCACCTGCTTTTTGATGGGTGCCTCCTCTGCTACTTCATAAATATCTTTCGTGGCCGTTCTTTGCGATCGTGTGTGTATCCGCTTTGTTTCTATTAGATAGTCCTCACACGGCAATCAAGTCTTGGATCGGCTTTCTTCGACATGGAGGTACATTAGTAGTAGATATCAGTGATAGAACGAAAGCGCAGAGTTTCACATCGCAGTATCTTGAGACAATGAAACACGGTGGTGTTCGATTCTTGATGTTTTGCGGTTCAAAAGAGCGTCATCGGCGCGATATATGCTATAAGTAAGGCGTGTTGAAATGCTTTACCAAGGTGTTTTCCGTGACTGTTGAAGCCAGGAACACAGAGAATCAAATACAGCCAGTATTCCCAGAATCAATTTGACCCCCGATTTCCCACATTTCCTTAGTAATCGTCTCCTCGGGAGATCACCTCCTTGCAATTGGGCCGGAGCAGAACGGTCTATTTAGAAGATTGCGTCAGCATATTCCGCGGTCTTCAACTCGTGGACCATACTCACATGCTCAAACTGTGCGA